>Ga0214545_1008351_pt1 | contig 16579 bp, 7 predicted proteins | sample CNSS4metaG_FD_160064 | JGI IMG/M metagenome (GOLD analysis project Ga0214545, IMG submission 160064) | Root nodule microbial communities from cowpea collected in UCLA plant growth center, Los Angeles, California, USA - CNSS4 | ecosystem: Host-associated > Plants > Roots > Nodule | place: USA... | reverse complement strand
TTAGATATATACTATATATATATATATATATATATATATATATATATATATATATATATATATATATAGAATTTCTCGTAATCCACCTCTTTAGTGATCCCAACCAAACCATGCCCACTCATTGTTCTCGAACCCAGAATGTGGAGCTCTGTCTCACACCATTACCATGCCACATTGATACTAACCCCTTCATGTCTCATGTCGAACTCATACCAAACTCATCATTTCAATTTCATGAATCATCTCATGCAATTATCATGTTCACGTCATGTTAAAACTCACAAATCACAACTCATACACCACCTCATTCATACAAGCCATTTAGTTCATAAATTTAAAGATAAAACTCATACAAGCACGTTGTTCACTTTTTGAAATCAAGGAAACATCAAGACCAACCCCTTTCTTGCCCAACATCTCGCTCAAGCAGAAAGGTCTCGTCCAGGCGAGGAGGACCCTCGCTCAGGCGAGCTCCCTTCGCCTAGGCGAGAGCTCGACTTCCAGCATGAGAACCCTGCGCGCGTTCTCGCTTAGGCGAGAACCTCCTCGCCTAAGCGAGACGTTCGCTCGCCCAAAACGTACAGTAGGTCGCCTGGGCGACCCTTCGCGAAGAAATACTTAGGCGAGTCCCTGTAACTCTCGCCTAGGCGAGACAGGCTCGCCTAGGCGAGTTTATCAGACTCCGCCACTGTTCCTCTCTGCCATCAGCATAGTTTCATACCCAAACAACAAAACAACTCATACCAAACACTCACAGTCACATATAAGCACCAAAATCACGGAATATCAACAAAACAACCATTATTGTACCGACAGCTTCCCTTACTTGGAAGGGTCTAACACAGGGTTGGCAAGCAGCGTAGAGCACAACAGCTCCGAGCAGAGACTTAGGAGCTGGAAAACAGTGACATAGAAGTACAATAGGTTACTATGTGGGCTTTACTGAACCCATGAAAGACAGCTCGGGAGGAAAACAAGGTTCAAGGCCAACTTACGTGAAATGAAGAGGACTCTTGAGCTGGTACGAGTGAGCGGGAGCTAAACCCTAGCAGAGCTAAACTTTGGCGCATGGGGAAGATGACGGCTACGTTTCTGAAAGTGAATGGAAATGTGAAATTAGGACAACACGAAGGACTTTTATCCTATGGGCCAGTCTTTAGGCCCACTGCCATAGGGCAGCCCTTAAAAGAGAAGCAGAATAAAAAGGGGCCTTACAAATGTTGTATATTCTTTTATGTTAAGGAAGAGAACCAAACATTCTTAAACTTTATACCTCTTCTAATTAATTTTTAAATTTTGTACTCTTTGTGAATATACCTTCAATTTATCTTCATCAGTCCTTACATTTTACATTTTTTCCTTTTAAACTCCTTAATCAATCCTTAATTTTTTTTTAAATAATTTTTATATTAAATTGAGATTAAACTACTAAGAAAAAATATGTAAACTATTTTATATACTTTAAATTTCAATTATTTAGTAGTTTTATCTATATTTACATAAAAAATCTTCCTCTTTTTTATGTCCACATTTGTTTTTCAATTTTCTTTGAATACTTTTCTAAAATTAAAATAATTACTTGTAAAAATATTACTATTTGTAAGTATTATTATTTATTATTTTAAAGGCAAAATCCTAAGAAAAAATCGTCATATATATGCTATTATTAATTGTTATAGATGAACTGTTCTTTCAAATATTAAAACATAATAATATTTAGAAGTAAAAAACAAATAGGCGTTTTAATGTTTTTTTTTCATTTTCTTTATTTCTATCATTTTTTTTGTATTATATGTTAATGTATAAAAATATATTGCAATAAAAAGAATAAAAAAATTCATTAGTTATTGCTATTTAATATAAATTATATATATCGAACCTGTTAAACGATTTATAAAAAATATAAATTTTACGATTAATTAGAATAAAACTAGTGTTGAAGGTGTATATTTATAAAGGAAATAAAATTTAAGAATCAATTCAGATAAAAATTAAAATTTAAGCTATTTGTAAAAGAAAGTAAAGTTTAGAGAAGTTAACTGGTCTCATGTACATTCGTAGAAGACCTCAAAAGTTCATGAGTTTTAAATACATGAAGTAAAACTCAAATTTCTCATTAGCCACCATTTTTTTTTTGTTTTTTTTATTTGTTGTGATTTGTATGTATGACCACGTCAAAGTAAATTAGGTTATATATGCATTTATACTTAAATTTATATCGATTAAAAATATATCAAATTAAATGATATAATAATGCTCATAATAATAATAATAAACAAATAAAAGAATAAAGATATTTGTATACATCTATTTATTTTGTTAAATTTGATTGTATATATCAAGATTAACCTATTATTTTTATTGATATGATAATATATGTCGATCCATTCCAATTTGATTTGTCTTATATATGATGTGTCAAAAGTAAGTTAAAAACAACTTACTCTTATAAGATTTGTAAAGGGGACTTTTTCTTATACCCTCAATAATTTCTCCTATACTCCAAATTTTTCGTTAAGTTTTTATCCAGATGCATCCAATTAAGTTTTCTATTCATACTTTTATTGATTTTTCGTGAATGATCAACTTGATTCATGCATCTGAATGAATCTGAATGTTGTTGTGTGTGCCATAGATCCATTTTTAATCAGTTTAATCCACAACCCATTTAATTTCGAGACCCATATTTTTTTCAGTTCAATCTTCTATTATGGATGTCAAAATCCATTTTAGTCCATAGACTTGCAGATGTCGACATCCGTTTATTATTTTTTAGGTTTTCCAGCGTTGTGGATGTCGACATCTGCTTCAGAAAAATATAACTGCAGATATCGATATCCATTTTGTTAAAAATTTCATTTTCTAAATTCATTGCGAATATCGACATCCACTTCATATTTTTCAATAGCAGATGTCGACATCCATTTTAATTTTTTATTTCTTTTGATGCATTGTAGATGTCGAGGAAGACATTATGAGAGAAGCCAGGAGAAGGGTTGAAATAGTCCTCGAGGAAGACATTTCCTTGTGTTACTGTTTTTTCACATCATTAATTGATTAGTTTAGATATTCAAATGGATTCAGCTTAAAACAAGAGAGAATCCTGTGTAGAAAATAAAACCCAGAGAATGTCCATTAGAAAGTTGAAATAATAACACAATTTTTTGTTTTCAACATAAATATAGGGTAATAAAGATTATGTTTAATTATGTCTTTGGTTCCCATTTTGGAGTCAAAATCTCAAAATGGTACCCAAATTTTTAAAAGTCTTAAATTGGTCCCTTTTTTTGTTAAAACATCTCAAGTTTGTCCATTCTGTTAAGTCTGGCTAGACGACGTTAAATGGGGTGCCTTCCTTGATTTTTTGAATTTATTTTTTATTTTTTATTATTATTTATTTCTTTTTTGAATTTTTTTTAGAAAATAAAAAAATTTTCCACGTGTCAAGCTGTCGTCGTGCCACGTGGCAATGACAGAGTGATGTTGCAGTGACAATGACACATGTCAGTATTACGCCAGGTGTCATTTCCTTAGTCTTAATTTGGTCCCTGTATTCTAAATTTTATCTCAATTTAGTCCCTATTTTTGTAAAAATAATTCAATTTCGTCCCTCTCCAAATTAAAACAAAAATTAATTTTATATAAATGTTATACAAATATTTTTATTAAATTTGATATTTTTATTCAAATTGATATTTTTATTATATATTTTTAACATAACTAAGTTTATTTAAAATTGTGTTTCACATTCAACTTTACTTAAAATTGTTTTCAAATTTTAAATTTATATATTTTTTATTGTTACATGAATTAGTTAATTTATAAATTTTTTTCTATTAACATTATTTTCTATTAACAACTTTAAAACAATTTTAAATAAAGTTCAATGTAAAATATTAATTAAATGAACTTAATTTGGTTAAAAATATTTATTTGAAATATCAATTTTATAGAAATTAAATTTGATTTCAATTTGGAGAGGGACAAAATTGTTAATTTTTACAAAAATTGAGACTAAATTAAGACAAAAATTAAAATAAAAGGACCAAATTGAGACTAAGGAAATGACACTGGCATAATACTGACACGTGTCACTATCACATCACTCTATCATTGCCACGTGGCACGATGACAGCTTGACACGTGGCAATTTTTTTGATTTTTTTTTAAAAAATTCAAAATTCAAAATCAAAAAATCAAAAATATTAGGAACTGACACGTGACACTCCCTCTGACAACGTCAACCTTGACTTAACAAAAAGGACAAACTTGAGACGTTTTAACAAAAAATGAATCAATTTGAGACTTTTAAAAATTTGGAAACCATTTTGAGATTGTGACTCAAATACATAATTAAACCTAAAGATTAAGAACCGAGACTATCTTCAAAATTGCAAATTAAAGAATATATCAGTTTAAAATTCACAACCATACAAGCTTGCCCTCTACGAAAAACTGAAATTCAAAAACGAAAGCAAAATAAAATGCCAATCACATATCTCCATCCTCACGCAAAAGTATTAGGGCATTTCTTCCCGCACCCCTCTTTTTTCTTCCACTCAAATAATTTGTTCACCACTCAAATATTCAACCTTGTATTTTTAGATAGTATTCCATTTTGAGATAGCCATGAAAGGAAGGCAAACTAAAGGTTTCGGATATCTAAGACTACATATCCAAAAGCAGCCAATGAAGATGAACTTCTTTTTTTTTCACTTAGCCAAGTTGGTGAAAATTTTGCAGTTTAGTGATGAGTTAAATTGTCTGGGAAAGTAGCAGTAATAAGTTTGGTGAACAGTAATGAGCATGAAGGTGGTAAAAACATGGAGCAGTGTGGAAAGAGAACTTGACTAGAAAATGAAGAAAAGAAAGTGTGTGTGTGTTTATTTATTGGATGGGTTACTTTTTTCTCTCTCCTATATAAATTGCATGTTACACCGCCCTATTCCACCATTGACAGGGATGACATTGACATCGAAACCCCTTTCAGCAGCAGAGGTCTTTGGACTTATCAACATCAACGCTGAACGAGGTACCCAAGGTTCTCCATCTTTCCCCTCAGATTAAAAACTGGGCCCAACCAATGGCCTCTCTCCAACCTCAACCCCAAGAAACCAAACCCACCGCCACCACCGCCACGCCCTCCAATGACACCAAAACCGCTCGTAAATGCAAAGGCAAAGGTGGCCCCGACAACAACAAATTTAGGTACCGCGGCGTCAGACAACGTAGCTGCTACTTTCCCAGACAATTTCCCAGACTCGTTCGAGCAAGTGTTCGTCTCGAACAAGTTCCTGAAGGAGTACCAGATCGCACTCACCTTCGCCACAGACTACGAGGACGACGACGATTACCAGTTTCAGAATCCTCTCAAACCTCTTTACTCACAATTTTTGACGCCGTATGTATGGCTTACAATTGCATAATACAAAACGCATGCCGTTTGACTCTGAAATGGATATCAATATTCGTAATAAAAAAAATTAAAAACATAACAAAATGGATTTTGATATCTCTTTACAAATTTTTGAAATAGATATCGATATTCGCAAGACAATAAAAGTAAGAAAAATAACAAAATAGATGTCGACATTCGTTTCACAAATTTCTGAAGCGAATATTGATATCTACAATACATAAAAAAAGCATAAAAATAATAAAATGGATGTTGACATCTGTTTCACACTTCTCTGAAACAGATGTTAACATCTACAATACAAAAAAGAAAAAGATAACGAAATAAATGTTGACATCTGTTTCACACTTTTCTAAAGCGAATGTCGACATCCGTTTCACAAATTTTTGAAACGGGTGTCGACATCCGCAATGATCACAAAATTAAATATCAAAATAACAAACAACATTCCAACATTCTAGTCATAACAACAAATGTAATATGCTTAAAATGGAAAGAAAACTAACTTGGAAGAGAAGAGCTTTGAAGAGAAAACCTTTCAGAGGGTAATCAAACAACTGGTGGTCAGAAAGAGCTTCAAGCACGTATGGGAGCTTGGAACAGCTTCAACATGGACCACTATTGGGAGCTTGAAATGAAACAGAGACAGATAGGCAGAGACCACAATTCACAGAGCAAAAAAAATTGTGGAAGAGACGGAAAGAAGAAAACGAAAGGAAGAAAACAAAACGAGGAAATATTTGGGGGTGCAGCTCGCAGAGATAAAAACAAGAGTACCAATAGACACACTAAATTGCCTTTTCAATTCTTTCAACCATCCAGATAGGTAAAAATTTATTAGGGTCAAAAGGGTAATTATTGGAGACACAGGAGAAAGGTTGGGGGTGCAGCGAAAAGCTCCCTTTGTAAATTAATAGTGTCTCATATAATTTTGAGTTTATGAGTCCACAAGCCGATTCGCAAAAATTATAAAAGAAATTTAGAAAATAATTTATAAATTTTTAATTCTAAATTTAAGTATTTTACAAAGATAATAGTTATGTAAACAATAATTAAATATTAATTTTATATTTCTATACTTAAATTATGAGAGTGTATTTGTAAGTATTACTGGAATACATCCAATATAATGGAGAAAAATAATAACTTCCTAGAGAAAATCATTCTAATAACATATATTACTTCAAATATTTCTTACTGAAAAAGAAAAATCTTCCCGCAACTTTTTACCTTTGTGATCAATTATCCAAACACGATTAACAATGCAGAATTCATGACTTTGAAATTAACCAATATAAAGGGTAGGAAGGATTCCAGATTAGTGCAGGAGAAACTATAGGAGTGCCAAAAGCAACTACCCCATTTCTATATCTTATTAACGGGCCATTTGACCAGCCCAATATACAATCCTTTCGTAGACCCAATTTTATAACCCTTCTTCACAATTCACAATAATAATCTATAGGTCAATTCACTTAACACTGCCATCTTACACTTCTTTTTATGGTATGACGACAATTGACCAAACATAAGTTAATGAAACATCCTTTTCATTCTACTATGCTTTCGATGCCGACACAAGTAGCATTCTCGACAAAAATAACACAGAAAATTTTATCAATAGACAGCACTGGATAGTGGGATATCTTTTACAACTTCAAAGTTTAAGTTACTTAAGTTGTTCATAAAGTGGTCTCAAATTTATATTTGAGTTCCAACATAGCAAGCAGAAAGTGAGGTTTTGTAGGACCTCTATGATCACAAGGAACCTGCTAGAGCTACTGATCTAGGATAAGAAAAAGCTTTCCCTGTACTACACTACACATTTCACTACATTTTTTCATCCATTACGCCATGTTTCCCCAGCCATGGATCTTCATACCCGCAATCATCGCAACTTCACTGCTCATGTCCTCACTGGTTAAGCCATTTCCAGAAGCTGATAAGGTGAAACACTTGCCTCAACAGTCACCAGTTTCCTTCCAACAATTTGCTGGCTATGTACCCGTTGATGACAATAATCAAAGAGCTCTTTTTTACTACTTTGTTGAAGCACAAAGCAACCCTTCTTCAAAGCCTCTGGTTCTCTGGCTCAATGGAGGTTAATCCACATTCAACTTTCTCTATCAAACACCTTTCTTTGTACTTGTATTAAGCTAATGCACTCATCAACTAGGATTGTGACGAGCCTTAGAATCTGACACTTTTTTACAGAGTTTATGTTTCTTTTTGTTTTGAGCTTTGTAGGGCCTGGCTGCACATCTGTTGGAATTGGAGCCTTCACCGAACATGGTCCTTTTGTTACAAACCAAGGAGAGGCTCTTCAGAAAAATCAGTATAGTTGGAACAAAGGTGCTGAAATTTTTACAACCTTATCTCTCCTTGCCACAAACTTAACCAAGCTCATCTTTTCAGCTCCTTTGAATCCTTTCTTTTTCAGAGGCAAACATTTTGTACCTGGACTCACCAGCAGGTGTTGGATTCTCTTACTCTCTCAATTTGTCGTTTTATAAGACTCTGAACGATGAAGTCACAGGTTTATTCACTCTCTTATGCAACACACCTAATCAATTTCTTCTTTTCTTTATTCTGTTTTCAAGTGCTTATCTCTTCTGTCAGAGTCGGTGCTCCTTCTGTTTATCTTAGATTCCATTCACATGTTGAACATAAAATTAACACTTTTCTCTGTTAATATTAATTGTTTCTTTAGCCCGAGACAGTCTAGTTTTCCTGCAGCGTTGGTTTGCCAAGTTCCCAGAATTCAAAAACAGAGACTTTTATATAATGGGAGAGAGTTATGGAGGTAAGGACACACCACGCACACACACACTTGAATTTTACATATAAAAACTATATAGTTTGCTGGCATGGATGCTCTACAATGGCATGAAATTATGATCACAAAAAGTAATTAATATGATCAAAGAATTGAACAGTTAAATCATGACTTCATGCAGTTACTTTTTTTAAACTAGAGGAATCTTAATCCATGACTAGGTAACTCTGACAGTGTTGGTTTTGGTGGCAGGTCACTATGTACCTCAACTTGCCGAACTCATTATTAAGACTAAATTGAATTTTAACCTAAAGGGCATAGCAGTAAGTAAAGGCTGAGACTTTTCTTTTCACTGTTTTTTTGTCTTTATGTTACTTTCATGTTCTGGCATTTTCTAATTTATCTTTGCATTTGCGTCGCAGATTGGAAACCCTCTTCTAGATTTTGACACTGATATGAATTCAGTTGATGAATATTACTGGTCTCATGGAATCATCACTGATCATGCTTACAAAATCAAGACCTCTATTTGCAACTCGTCCAGATTATTAAGAGAATACTTCACTGGCCGTCAACTTTCCAACGATTGTCTTCTTGCAGCTCAAAAAGTCTCAGAAGAATATTCTTTTACATCTTTCATTGATCCATATTACGTCATTGGCGACAGATGTCTTTCTTACAATGTTTCTCAGGCAGGTTTTCTTAAGGAGATGCTAAGTTCAGGGATGTTTCAGTTTAGGAACTCCCATGATGTGCTTCAAACCCAAGAACCAGACCAGGTGAGATTTCTATTAAAATATACTACAATTTTGATTCATTCTCTGTTCCTACATTTAAAAGTGCAGCATTTTTATTTTCATAATTGGTGTTAATTGGATTTTTGGTCCTTGAATTTGAATGGTGCAGCAAGTTGATGAGTGTATTTTGAAATATTCAGAGAAGTACTTGAACAGAAAAGATGTGCAGAAGGCTCTTCATGCCCGTGTGGTGGGAAGTAACAATTATCGTTTGTGCAGCAAGTAAAACTACTTCTAATTCTATTATGTTTGAAATAAACACTGATTGTAGTAATTGTTAAGGGTATGGTAGGAATGGTTTCTGGTGCTGACACTTCTTCCAATGTCAGGATTGTACTCGCAAATTATGACCCACTCAACAGAGAGATACCGACAATTAATGTTGTCGGCTTCCTTGTAAAATCAGGCCTTCGAGTCATCGTTTACAGGTTAATAATATCTAAATTAGAACATTTGATTAAGCAAGTTTTGATCTCGTTCGTTGTTAATCCATATTTAATGTATTTGACAGTGGGGACCAAGACTCTGTGATTCCATTCATGGGCACCAGAAGATTAGTTGATAAACTTGCAAAGAAAGCAGGGCTTAAAACCACAGTGCCTTACAGTGCCTGGTTTGTGGACAAACAGGTTAATAACATTGTTTTGGTGGGTTTGTTTGATATGAATCGTTTTGCTCACATTTTACTTTGTTTTTAAGGTTGGAGGATGGGCACAAGTTTTTGGGAATCACCTTACCTATGCCATAGTGAGAGGAGCTTCACATGGCACTCCAACTACCCAACCAAAGAGATCTTTTGTTTTATTTGATGCTTTTCTCCATGGGAAACCACTGCCTAGAGCATGAAAATTTCAATGCCTTGGTGAATAAATGCCTCATGCGAGCAGAAGGGCCATATTGATCTATTATTCCAAGAAAAAGTATAGATACCCTTTTCAATTTATAAAAACTATGTTTTGTTGCTAGGAGTAGTTATTGGTTATTTTACCATTTTGGTTCATTTATTTTTGAAATTATATACTTGAGTTACTTTCTAAATAATCATGAAGAGGGTTAATTGTTTGTCGTAATTCAATTATAAAAAAGTTGGAGAAATTTATGATGAAGTTGTGAAACAAGAGTATGAGTTATTTGTTAATGTTGAACTCATACATTCAAACATGACATCCAACAAGATTAATCTAAATCAAGATCATAAAAGGACAAGGATAATGCAATTTTTTCCAAAATTGTTGAATTCCTGATCTTGGCTCTGATACCAATTGTTAAGATGAGCGTTTATCACTATGTTAAAAATTTTAAATTCATTAATCAAGATATAACTCTTTACTTGAGAGTATGACACAAGTCTAAATGTATTTGATTGTGACCTAACTCACTTAACCTCTATCACGAGATCAATTGATATCACCTAAAGTACACTAAATCAAAATCATAAATGGATAATCCAACTTTTTTTCAAAATTCAAAAATATTAAATTCGTGTAGGTGGATGCAACTTTTGCGAAAATATAGTTGAACCCAAGGTGTGACAACTTCTCCAAATTCGTGCTGATAAAATTCATTGAATTTTTTTTGACTTTTTTCATTTATTAAAATTTTGACATACATAATTTTTTTATTTTAGATGTGATTTCCTAAATATATTTTCTAAATATTTTATATATTAAAATCATTTTACATATGATTTTCGAAATATATTTTCTAATTTTCAGATGTTTCTTTTAATAATTTAAAATTTTGATAAGATTATATAAAAAGTTTTAAAATGTAAAATTTAAAATTAATTAATGAAATTATTAAAAAATAATTTCTTAATATTTTTATATGCGTAAATTTTTATTTTACATACGATTTTTTAAATATATTTTCTAAATCATTTTATATATGATTTTCTAAATACATTTTCTAATTTTAAGATGTTTCTTTTAATAATTTAAAAATTTTAATAACATTTTAGAAAATATATGATTATATAAAAAATTTATAAATGTAGAAATTTTTAAAATCAATTAATCAAATTATTAAAAAATAATTTCTTATTGATATACATAATTTTTTATTTTATATATGATTTTTTAATCATATTATATATTAAATCAAATTATAGTAGTTGTTGGTTAGTTTCTTAGATTCCATTTATATTTACTAGTTTTAAGTAAGCGGTTGCTATTTTTTAGTAGTTTTATTTTAGTTATAAATTATATTTATAGTTATAAACAGGGAAGTTTTATTTGAAAAAAAATGTAAGAAATTGTTTTAATTTATTTTATCTTGTTTTTTTTTTATTTTATATTTTAAGCTCATATTTGTATAATATGCTATGCTATTAGTACCGTTGTTCGTATTTTTTAATTCACGTTTTGGAGTTATTGATATTTTACTTTCAAATTTTGTTTTTACATTTTTTGATTATTTCATTTAAACTTTTGAGTATATTTATCCTTTAGATTCTATATTATATTCTCTTTTATAATAATACTTTTATATTCATCATTCTTAGAATAAAATAATTACTGAATATAATAATATATGACTTTTGTAAGAGTAGTTATATGATTAAGGTTATGGTTGTGTTGTGGAGAGGGATTAGAATAAGGACCAGGCCTGGCCCATATAAAAAAAACAGGCCGGGACGGAGAATGTAATCTGTCAGCCCGCCAACCCGGTGCGCAGGCCACAACCGGCCAGCCGGTGGCCCGCTCTGACTTAAAAAAATAATGTGTCACTGCAAGTGAGTGCACCACGAACAACTCTACAGAAGCCACGACACGAGTCTTTCTTCTCTCACGAACAACACTCTCATTCTCCTCCGTCTTCTTCTCGTTGACAGCTAGCCACCGTTCACCGCCACAGTCGACGGCGACGAACGCAGCACAGACGGCGACTGGACGCAGCGACCAACCACACAATTTGAAGCAGCACCACGCAAGGACGCGCCCGCCGCGACGGACAGCGGCGATTCCGTCGAAGGGCGACCACCACGAACAGGTTCGTTCCTAATTTCTCATTTTCAGCCCTAATTTGCGATTTCTAACACTATTTTGCGAATTCCCTAACCCTAATTTCGAAATCCCCCTAATTTCTATTCCCCCAATTGGTTTTGAAGGTGTTGTTGTGATTGATTGATGTTGCCCTAATTGGTGCTGCTGTAATTGTTGTTGAAGTTGCCCTAATTTCGATAATAGGTTCTTTCTCTGATTGATTGTTGTTTCTGGGTGCCGTGATAGCTGCTCCCTTATTTTGCCATGAATGTGTCTTTCTATTCTCATTTCTGGAATAACTATGATGTGTTGGGCCCTCACTGTGTTAATGGTGTTCAAGTTTTCATTCTTTGAATCAAAACAATAAAAATATAACACAGCATTAATTCATATTTTTGCTAATGGTGGTTTAAGTTTTGGGTTTATGACTGTTACATATTTTATTTTGAAATTGAGTTTCTTATGCCATTTATAGTAATTATATTTCTAACATATATTTATGTCTGAAAATGTATTATCAGATACCTTTGATTCACTATAGAATATTTGCCTCCATCTCCAGTACCTGATTTGGGCCTGCATTACAAAATCTGAAAAAAAAAAATGCAAAGCTGGCGGGCCAGCCCACCCCCCTGCGGGCCGGGTTGAATGTTCCAACTCGCCTGCGGGTCAGACTGAAATGGGTTTAATTTTTCTGCAATAAGATAATTGGGTTTGTCTTGATTAACAAATTGAACTCTGTGGATGCCAGAAAATAAGAAAACTGAATTTATAATGTTTGGCCCCTCTTTTCCTCTTCTGGAGTTCTAACTTGGCTCCAGCTACCATTTTCTATCTTTCATGTGTAAAAGTAAAATAGAAAGGAGATAGTGATAGAGAGAGATTGCCACTTCCCAGTAGTACAACATAAAGTTAAAATTTTGATCAATTTATAGGCCAGGTCTGGAGCACGTGAGTAGTAGTTAATCCTTATTTCTCTTCCATAAACTTCCATAGCTTCACTGCCTATAACATTCTAAATAAAGAAAAACAGCTTTATTAAAGTTATACAACAAAAGATAATCATTAGTCAATAGACATCATCACTTACATTCACAACAGAGTTAGGCTGAATCTGATTGAAATTTGAAGGAATTTGTTGAGCATGTTTAATAATAGAGAGCTTTTGGCAGACAGAATCAAATTGTTTCCCTTAACATCTACGAAATGGAAGCTAATTCCCAAATAGGCACAAAAAAAACTAATTTTAACTAGAAGGGTTTAAAAAAATAACAACCAACAAAGAATTTATATCCGAATTTGAGTTTCATTAAAAAAATAAGGCGACAGAGAACAATGACTAAGGAAGACAATACTTTTACTTAACCTTACAGTACTATTATGTATTTTGAGAGTTCTGTTTCAGATGACAACAAAATTGGAGTTCTGTTTTCCTTTTCAAAATCATTTCTGCCCGAAGAAATACATCTTCAATTGAATCTGTATCCTACAGCGTATCTAAAAATGCTGAAGATCATTTGAGCTCATCAGATTAAGCAGTGTCAAATTCAGAATTGGCTTCTCCTTGACATTCAGCCTTTGGCCCTTCTATTGCTGATGTTTACCGAGACTGGAGAATGTCTTAAAATTGGGTTTTGCCCTGTGTTTAGCACCAGCATATGTGCATCAACTCTGAACTAGCAGAAAGTTTCTTCTGCATCTTTACGTTGACGTGAAAATATGGATTGAGGATGCAAACCCAAGCACTCTCTAAGTCTTAGAAGACATCTTATCGTATGTAACTTCTCTTCCGAGTTCAGACTGAACTCTTATGAAAGACAATAACCTAGGCAATTCTTTTACTATGTAGTGTCACAAAAAACCTTTAAGAGCATTCTCATCTACCCTCTGAGACAGTCATACGTCATCCATCTTTCTTTTGGGCCAGTGATGCCAATGCTTGTTCTTTTTTACTTTTTGGCTGTCCTATGCTGTTTGGGATTCAAACAGAGTAGCAGATCTATGTGGTAAAGTCAAATACGCTTTGCCTCCACTCTACTGTAAAAACAAGAAAAAAAAAACAAGAACAACTGTGTGAGGAAGAAATTGATTGTCACTCTATAAGAAATTATTAAGTTACTTTCTCCGAGCTCTAATTATTCAAGGGTTGAAATTTCGCTAAAACTAGTTTGTAAGCTAATGGCTGAGGAAGAAGAAATAGTCATTTGACATCTAACAAAATAATTCAAGTTTTGTTTCTTTTAAAAAAGTATGATTTTTCTCAAAGGGACTTGTACTTGAGTTTTAATGCTATTATAGCTTTGTAATTTGGAAGTTGGAAATTGGCACACTAGGAACTTCAAAATAGTGACAGATTAAAGATTACAACATAGAAGAAAACCAACCTCAAGACTACCAAAGTGACAGTTTCTGTTTCTCTAGATTGAAGAAAATTTAAATAATTCTACTAGTTATGGAATGTTAGGATTTTTCTTTTTATGTCAAGCCTTTTCGCATGCCTGTGGAGTTAAGGAATTGCCTCAGATTTAGAATTGAGGCAATCAAGGAGTATACTTTTTTAACATTATATTTATCTCGAAGATCATTATTTCTTCAAGATTGGCTTCTACTCATGCTCGAATTTGCATTGTTAAAGTTCAAATCAATTGAGCTCTAAGTTCTCTTCTTATTTTTGTGGTAATTGTCAAAATTTATCATCTAAGTAGAGAATTTTAAAAAAGGAAATTATGACTTTGTAAAATGAAGAACCTTGTGTTGCATGTGGCATTAATTGTCCCGTGGCGAAGGCCAAGTGGGTCGAGCCATAATCAAATCGTGGCACTTGGACTGTTATACTCTTAAGTAAAAAAGAGTTACGTCCTGACTATCTAGTGGTAGGCGCTCGATCCTAACAATTGGTATCTATCAAAGCCAAGGTCACGAGTTCGATTCCTGGTGGGCAATTGTTGAGGGAGAGATTGTTGTGGGTTGTACAATTGTCCCGTGGCAGAGGCCAGGTGGGCCCAGTCACAATCTAAGTGGGATTCCTGGTAGGATAATTGTTGAGGGGAAGATTGTTGCATGTAACATCTTACGCTCTTAAGTAAAAAGAGTTGCACCCTGACTAATGACTATAGCTTTTAGCCTAGTGGCAGGCGTTCGATCCTAACACCTTGTATTTTCTAATCACAACTTTTTTGAAATGCTTGTTCCTAACAATCTATTGACTTTTGTTATATCTGAACTGCGGGCCGTGTTCAGGTGATTTAATTTTTGTGATACTAATGAATTGGACATTCTCTGCCCATTTCTCAGCTTAAAAAGTATGGATCCGGAGGCTGCTCGAGCTGCACGAGAATCTCTAGACCTGGCTTTCCATATGTCCAATATACTTGACACGGGTCTAGACCGTCACACACTTTCTGTTCTAATTGCACTTTGTGATCTTGGAGTCAATCCTGAAGCACTTGCTGCTGTTGTCAAGGAACTAAGAAAAGAGAAGCCCTCGTTATCATCATCACTTCCTGAGGCTCCTTCTTTTCCATAAATAAATGGTTCTTTTTGTTAGATCTCTTCTATGTGTGCTGAAGTTCTTTGATCCATCCTGTTTGTGTGTTCCTCATCTGGTTCATTGAATTGCTTCTTGTTCTGTTGTATGAGTAGTGGCATTGTTTTAGTACAAGGTTGATGGGTTGCAAATAGAAACTCATTTGAAGGTTTATCTTTGAGATAAAATTTTCACTTGGCTAAAAGAGTGGCCTCCCTTCATGCACACAGATCTTGACACATTCCATTTTCTGGAGCAACCTTTATTGGTTCACAAATCTTATGTTGCTAACCTCCCGATCAACATTAAAGAAAAATAAAAGACAAGCATAATGTGGTAAGGCAGGTCTTTTTTTTTTTTTTTTTTTGGGGCACTTTTCTTTATCACTGAATCAGATTACATCATTCTAGTTGACTGTCTCATGTATGAGTTAATGTCTTAAAAGTTTGACCATTTTTTACAAATAAATTAACGTAAGTCATAGGAAAATTATGTTCCATTTTACTTAAACTGAGACATTAATTAGGCCAATTCCATGACTGGTGAAAGGAAATGTCAAAACTTGAAGATGAAATCAGAGCTCCTTGTATTCAGTTCTACTAATATTATTAAATATTTAGAGGTATTTAATAATATGTGATCATTTTGTCACTTTATATTTATTGATATGATGTGGTGATAAATAAAACAATTTTCCATTTGTTTTTGTTCAGCATTTTCTGTTAAATATCTTCATTAATAGTGCATGTAAATTAAACTTGGTAATGTAAAAATGTAGAACATTGTTAAAAAAAAAAAAAAAACAGGAAAAAAATAAAAAAAAAAGGGGAATAAAAAAAAAAAAAAAAATTTTTTTTTTTGAAAAAAAAAAAAAAAATTTCATGGCTTGACACGTGTCCTGTACGGACACGGTGTTAGTTAACTCCAACCTAACGGAGAGGACCAAATTGAATCTCTTTAGAAAATTGGGGTACCAAATTGAACATTCCTAAAGCTCGGGTACCAAATTGAACTTTCCGAAAAAGTTTGGGTACTAAATGTGTATTTATACCTATATTTTTATAACAATCTTAATGTTGC
>Ga0214545_1008349_pt1 | contig 16585 bp, 8 predicted proteins | sample CNSS4metaG_FD_160064 | JGI IMG/M metagenome (GOLD analysis project Ga0214545, IMG submission 160064) | Root nodule microbial communities from cowpea collected in UCLA plant growth center, Los Angeles, California, USA - CNSS4 | ecosystem: Host-associated > Plants > Roots > Nodule | place: USA... | reverse complement strand
CAAATCCAATTCAGACATCATATCATACCAGAACATAATTACATAGATTTAAATAATAAAACAATAACACAAAAGTTAGCATACATAGGACTCAAACCCAAGTCCTCTCACACAATTTAAGTACTCTTAACCACTTGAGCTAGTACTTTTCCACATCATACCAACCATAATTTAATGTCATAATTATTTCCCCTCCCGTATTTATTAATTAATTATTTAATTAATTAATTAAATTCTACGGGTCTTACACACCACGACCCAAATTTGACTGCATTGGGCTGAGTCGACCTAGACAAAATTTGACTGTATTCGGCCGAGACAACCACGACCAAAATTTGGCTGTATTCAGCCTAGTTGGCTTTAGTCAAAATTTGGTCGAATTGAATCAAGTTGGCCCCGATTGAGATTTAGCCGAGTCGGCCCTGACCCAAATTTGGTCGTATTTGGCTCAGACGGCCTAGGGTGAAATTTGGCCGTATTAAAATGAGTCGGTCACGATCGAAATTTGGCCGTATTCAACTGAGTCAGCCACGACCGAAATTTGGCCGAATTTAGTCGAGTCGGCTCCAGTTAAAATTCGATCGTGTTGGCCTCAATCAAAATTTGACCGAGTTGGTCCTTACTTGAATTTGGTCGTATTCGATAGAGTCGATCACGATCGAAATTTGGTTATATTTAGGCGAGTCGGTCCTGACCTAAATTTTGCCAAATTCAGTCGAGTTGGTCATGACCAAAATTTGGCCAAGTCGGCACTTACCCAAATTTAGTCGTATTCGGTCAACTAAGTCCCCGAACGAAATTTGACTATATTCAACTTAGTCGGTTGTGATCGAAAATTAATCATATTTAGTCATGTCGATCCCGACCGACGAATTTAATGGAGTCAACCCTGACCAAAATTTGACTGATTAGACCCTGACCCAAATGTGGCCATATTTGGCCAAGTCGGCTCTGGCCAAAATTTGGTTGTATTAGGCAAAATCGGTCCTGGCCGAAATTCAGTTGAATCCAGTCAAGTCGATCTCGACTGAAATTTTGTCGAGTCGACCTTAGCCCAAATTTGGTCACATCGTCCCCGATCGAAATTCGTTCGAAAGTCATCCAAGTTCATCCCATGCTGAAATTTGGCCTCGTTGGCCTAAAAAAATCTGCCAAATTCTATGGTGTCAGCCCTATCGAAAATCTAATCCACATCCATTTTGGATCCAAATTTGTGTCCATAAAACTGACACCAAAGAATTTGACAGATTTGGTCGAATTCTTCCAAATTTTGTCCAGGACCAACTGGGTCAAATTTCGATCGGGATCGACTTGACAGAATTTGGCCTAATTCGGCCAAATTTTGTATAAAGTCACGCCAACTCAATCAAATACGACTAAATTTGGGCTAGTCCATCTCAACCTTTAGCCTAACCTAACAAAAAATATAAAGTAAAAATTTGGATTGGATATTTTGGATTATCCATTTTGAAAATCTAGATTTTGAAAATGGATATCTAATCCATAAAATATATAAAATGTAGATTAGATTGATATCCAAATCCAATAAAATAAAATTTAAATGGATTAGATTTTTAATAGAATAGATATTAAATGGATTAGATTTTTAATAGAATAGATATCCAAGAGTTAATAAAAGGGGGGTGTGGGTTGGATAGCTTCTTTGTCCATATTCCTCACCAAGAAAATGAGCTTTTCTTATTGGATCATCACCAAACATTTTAACATTTCTTAGTATTCTTTTTCTCTGGGCGTCAAACATTTCCCTTCTACGAAACAATACAAGGCACACACAGAACACCCCATTCCGAGACAAATCATAAAAACAGAAAATTATTAAACAGCCAAAGTACAAATCAATGAAATTGAGCACCAACCCACACCCCCCTTTTTTACATTTCATGTGGTTCTTTCCTCAAGAAAGCACTTTGAATAAGCAAAGTACAACAAGGACACGAGAGAGAGCTTTGGCAGTGTTAACTGTTTGATAATTTCATTCTTCCAATCCAGCTGTGAAGGCTACACCAGTTGAAGGTAACCAAAGATTCCCCTCAATAAATTGCGACACTGTGAAATTACTAGCCTGGCTAGAATCATTCATCACATGGTACCCTGGCCATTTCACTCGGTTACCAACTCCAGCACCAGCTCCATAATTCAAGTACTCTGCATAGTACAATGTGTCCAAGGCAAAGTCACCATCCCACGCCAACCACCCTTCGGGACTCAACACATCACTGATGTAAGATTGCATGAAAACTGTTCTGGAATATCGTTTCCAGGGTCTGCCGAGGTATGTGCGGGTGGAGTTAACCGAGTTCAGAAGGTCAGAATCAGCAGAAATGTTGCAGAACTGGATCGAGAAACCAGTTGGTTCATCAGGGGTTTTCCTTCCTTGTGCTGTGATGGTGTTCTTTTGATTCGGTAACCCTTGTTTGACCTCTATGAGGCAGTTTTGGAAAATGGCAGTGGCATCACCAAATATGAAATCCACAGTGCCAGTGATTGTGCATTCTCTGTAGAATTGGCGCATGGTGTGGGTATAGAGGCTGTCTTGGTAACCGGAAATCCCACATCGGTAGAATACAGAGAGGTCAGAGTCTGATCTGAGTGCCACAGCTTGGTGCTTCACTGCTCCTGCTGTGTTCTGGAAGGTGATGTCTCGTGCTATGAATCCTCTGCCACTCACAGCTACGCATGCAACGCAACCACACAAAAACAATCAAAATTAGGTCAGAGATTTCGGCTGTTGAAGACAAGTGTTTTTGGTCTTTTGAACGTAGTTAATGCAGCACATGCACATTTATTTTTCATTATTACCAGTTCTATACGTGGTTAATTAACGTTTAAATAGTAGGACCAACTTTGCATTGGATAACTCATACATAACCACGTATATTTTTTTCACATGCAGCATGTGTTCAAGTTAGCAGATAACTCGGTCTCTTTCTCCCTCAATCTTTATCTTAAATTCTTTTAAGATTTAAATAAATTAATTTAAATATTTTTAATTGAGTTATTATTAATTTTTTAATTTATTTACCATTAATATAAGAGTAGTTTTATCAACTCTGTCAATAAAAGACAATAACTAATTTCCCTTGAAATTATCTTTAATAATATTTTCTTTTTTAATTATATGATGAGGCTTTATTAGAAGACAAAATTCTATGCGTTTAAATTTTTTTTGTTCATAGCACTACAATATTTTTATTATAATAGCACACACTAGCTAGGATTACTTTTTCTAAGTTTTATTTTACTTTGTCTGGTTCTTTCTTTTTCTTTCACTCTTAATTGGGTATACATCTATACGTTTGTAGGTACGGTAAAACATCTCATGTGCCATGCAGAGACTTGTATTATGGTAAATACACCTAACTTTGGGAATAGGTTATATAGCAAGTCAACTTTAGGTCTCCTTCACTATTACAAACATATACAAAATAATTCATAGTAACTCAATTTCTTATTGCCAATTATCAATTAAATATTTCACAACAAATTATTCACGTAAATAAATCAAAGTATTTGTTGGATTTACTTTTATACAGACAAAATCAGTAATTTCTTTTGTTATTTTTCTGTCAAATGTTTTCACATCAAATTAGTCTTTCAATATTGATTCATTTCAAATGTTATTACATCAAATTAAGAAATTGATTTATTGAAATATTATACGAACAATTTAAATTTCCTAACATACATATATATATATATATATATATATATATATATATATATATATATATATATATATACATATTTATATTTGTGGACATCATATTCATTAATCATTAAGAATGTGTCACTTATTATTTTTAGTTGTAACAGTATGACTCTCTCCAATATGACAAAAGAAAAAACCAGAAATTGGGCCCTCAAAATTAAACGAATTAGAAAAGGATATGGAAAGAAAACTTCTCCCAAAGCATTTTCTGATAGAAAATACGAAAATAAAATAAAATGAAACTTCTATATATCAAAATTAATTTATAAAAAAATTTAAAAAGATAAAATATGCATAAATTATTTTAACCTATGAAACTTTCTTTTTCTAAAAATATTTATGGAACAGTTGTTAATTACATCCTTATATATAGAAGAGTGTTCTTGCCAAAAGTTGCTGACCGGAAGGTGGTCCAACCGTCGACGAAGCTCCTGTTACCGGTGATAACAGTAACATTCATGCCTTCTCCGATCATCATGAGATTCCACTTCTTCTTCTTGATCTCAACGTTCTCATGGTAAACCCCTCTCTTCAGGAATATCACGTAGCGTTTCATGCTGTAATTAGGCGCAGCCAAGACTGCATCCATGATTTTGGTGAAGTCCCCGGTGCCATCGGCGGAAACCACCGCATCCGCGACCACCCCATTTGTCTGGAGCAGCTTCCTGTCCCCCGGTTTAACCCACGACGGAAACTGCCCCTCTGTGGAAGAGAAAGGGGATTGGTTCGAAATGGGGTTCACCTGCGTAAGAAGTTCTTGCAGCAACGACATGACTTGGCCAAGCCCTGTGGAAACTAAACCCTTCACAATGCCGTCGGTGCCGTCGAATCCGTCCATGCATGTGTCTTGGTTCGCAAGTGCAGCACTTAGCCATGTCCTCAAATCTGAACTTTGGTTTCCTGTGCTGTTATGCTTCCCTGCAACATGCAATACCAGAAAATGAAAAGTTGCATCTTTAATTTTGTAATATATTGTTTGGAATTAAGAAAGATGAATGTGAAGAAAAAAGATGGTACCTTGGGGATTCTGCGTAGCAGAGACAGACCAATCAAGTTCATCAGAGGAGAGGTCAAGCAAATCTAGACAATCAGAGACGGCGTTAGAAAGAAGCGAGTCTCCGAAGCCAGAACCGAACTCAGAGAGGATGGAGGTCACATCCTGCAACACATCAACCACAGTTTTCACTGTCCCCGCGAATTCAGAAGGCGAAACGTTCAGATACTCGAATCCCACACTGCTGCCATCTGAGGCACCGATCACAGTCGGCAAAAATAAGAGGAAGAAGAAGAAGAAGAGTGTTGGAGATAAGTGTTTGGGTGAAGAAAGCTTCATTGTGTTGTGCTGTGTTGGAACACGCTCAGGGAGTTGCATCTTTAAAGAGAGGAGAAGTGGAATAAATAGTTCAGAATGTAATGGTTAGATGGGCAGTTGAGAGAATTTAAGACAAACAGCAGAGTTTAGAAAAAAATACTCTAAAAAAATGAGTTTGATTCATTTTAATGTGAATGTAGGTATATAAAATTCAAAGGGTTTTTATTGAAGTAATAGCAACGCTTCTGAGTCAACCTTTGCTTCGGAATAGTAACATGGTATATAAAGAAGGGGTGTTTGATTTGTTGCAGTGTCGGCGGTGACGCTACACTTTTTTTCATCTCACTTTCTTGTTATTGGATAGGATAACATTTATGTTCTGAATTTTAAGGTTGCTAAAATGGCATTTTTGAAGTAAACACTTGGTGTGGAACAAACTTTCATTAACCTTAATACTCCAAAATGGCATTTTGAATCTAATTACTATCTATTGTGTAGGCTTTATTTTAAACTGGTTAGGGTTACTTTATTTTGAAGAAGAAAAAATGTTTTTAGATATGTAGTTTGTTTGTTGTTAATAGTTTCTTGCAGATGTCACTCTCGATGTGAACAATTTATAAGGGCATTTTTTGTGGTCACTATTTTGAGTGAATTTTACATCTTGTCTCAAACCAGTTTTTACATCGAAAAATGATAGGTTGACATTCATATTTAATTATTTTTTTTATCACTTTTATAGGTTACAAATTAATTTATTTTGAGTTATAAATTATTTTTAAAATAATAAAAAAAGTGATCAAATGTAAATGTCAACCTATCATTTCTCTTTTGACATCTTTGTGAGCTTAGTTCATTCATATATCTACATGGATCACGATCTTCTTCCTCTTACGTGACCCACCAAGAAATTTTTTTCATTTCTCTTTTGGATGCACCAAGAAATTTAAACAAAAGAAAAAAGAAAAAAAAATAACACGAGAGACCCATGCGTGCCTGTCTTCATTACAAATTACTATATGGAAGAGTAATATTGAGATGCACGCAAAAACCAAAATTTCACAATCATTTCAGCACGTTCTGAGAGACAAAAATAATTTTACACATTAATCAGCGTAATATAAAATATTTTACTCACGTTATATACCGAAGCATGTCATAGCGGTCATGTTGTCTCCAAAACCCAACCATCGCCCGGTTCAACCGAAGCTTAGTTATATGACAAAAGATATGTCAGAAAACAAAAATTCCACGCCTTTTAAATTAATTAACAAAAACAATTGAAAAAAAAAATGAAGCCATAAATTTGTGCAAATTTTTGATGATAGAAAACTAACACAGAAAAAATAAATTACATGGGTTCATATCACCTAACGTAAAAAGTACTTTTAATATTAATTTTTTTAACAAATAATTTAGGATCTCTTTTTAATAGAAAATGATAAGATAATAACTAAATTTTGACAATATTTTTACTTCTGAGTTGACATACTCTCAATAGTTTTAAAATATTGAAAAATTAAAAAATTAAAAATTATCTTCTTTTTAAATATCATTTTCTTTTTAATTTGAATAATTATAGTTTGATAATTAAATTTTGACAATTTTGTTGATATTTTTTAAATAATTTTAAATTATAAAAAAAAAATAAAAAGCACACATGAAAATAATTGTAAGAAAATTAATTGTTAAAATACTATTGAGGTGTTCACTTTTCTCCTTTGTATGCGTCACTTTATTGTCTCGCAGCATGTTAATATCCACGTGTCCTTGCCCCACCGTCTCTTGCTTCACTTCCCCACAATTCATACGCAATGTAAGAATTTTGGTCTAATATATTTAATTTTATTTTGTACAAATATTTGGTATAATAATATTTAATTTTGTTTTGTTCAAATACTTTGGATAATTTTCTATATTGGGTAATTTAAGTTGAAATGGAGAATGTAGTAATTATAAAGTTTTGTTGTTCAAATTGTTTGGTTAACAGAATTATTTACTTTGTTGCAAATTTTTTATTGATGCCAAAAGAAGTAGTTTGTTTAAAATAGATTATCACATTAGCTAATTCAAGAATCAATGTAAAAATATGTCATTTTTGCAAGTTCTTGAATTAACGATTGTAATTAATTTTGTGGTTGAATATGTTTTTATTTCTTTAATTTAAATTAAATTTTTTTAAACTTTAATATATTTTGGTCTTCAAATTTTATATTAATGTTAAAAAATATGTGTTAAACATGTTTTTTTAACTGACATAATAGAAAAAACATGTTAAATAGTATAAACAACTTAAATAATATGTAAAAAAAATTATCATAATTGAGTTAAAAAGATTATATAATTTGTTTTTAAAGTTTGAGATCAAAATGTATCAAAATAACTATAATAAACAAGAAAAGAAAACATTTTTATATTTAATTTGATTTTTTATTAAATTTCAAAGATTAAAAATATATTTAATTCTTTAGTTTTTTTTCACGTTGACTTTCACTTCAATAAATGTGAAAAAAAATCCATATTTTTTTATGAATTATATGAATAAGGGAACATTAATTTTTTATGTTACATGACTATTGATATAAAATAAGTTTTTTTTTTTTTACTTTTTCTTCACTCGTATCTACGGTACTTCTTAAAGCGGCGTAATTTGACTCATAAATAATATAAAAGGTTGTTTTTTTCTCTAGTAATAACACAAAGCATTTTAAACAATGCAACATTTAGAATCAATATGTTAAATAAAAAATGAGTCAGCAAACAATATTGTACCTAAGTTCAAAATAATTTGGATTAACACTTCATTTTTCTAGTTGAATTTTCTGTGCGTTGTTTACAAGATTTACTCATGACTTTACAACTTTTACTTTTCTTTTTATATTCTATTGAAGTTCTAAACTTAAACTCAAAATTATTATAAGTAATCTATAACTATATTCAAAGAGTATACATTGTTTCGGTGTACAATTTTGTGTATGCTATTTTAATCTTATAACTACAACAATCATTTCTCTCACAATCTAAATTACTCATTTTTTAACAACACGTTACGTTATTATGAATTTTCTAAAATTGAATATATATATATATATATATATATATATATATATGAAAGTATTTATCTCTATCTATTGGAAAGAAATAAAGTGAAAGGGACCTCCTTTAAAGATTCGGTGATGCCCCAACAAGAAAAGCGCGTTTACAGCTTGCTTTTGTGCTATATATTGCCACTTGTACAAAAATCAATAATCTAATTTTTTTTATTGAATAATTTTATAGGTTTGGTTTGCATATTAGGCACATTTGTGGGTTTATGTTGTGTTCCTTTTTAATGTGTAGAAACTTTTGTTGGATCACCAACACTCATTATGTCATAAAAAGATTGACCTTTGATCAATGAACTTGGAAGAGACCCATGACAGAAAAAGGATAAATTGAAACATTTATTTATGATTATTGAATTATGGTTTCTAAGTTTAATGATATGAAGTATTAAAACCTTAGTTGGGTGTGAGAAATACCTAATTAAGGTTGCAATTGAAATAAAGTAGTTAACTGTGACTTCAAATAAGGTTGCAATTGAACTAAAGTAGTTAACTGTGACTTCAAATAAATACACCCTCTATCCTCTACTTTAAGAAATCAGTATAATATTGAGTAAAATTTATATATTTCAAGACATGAATTAAATGAGTAATTAACTACTTTCAGTATAATATTGAGTCCATTCTAATAACTGTTTAGCCAGGTATTACATGATGCTATTGATACAGTGCAAAATGTTCTTGGTATCTGCTGCTAATTAATATACTTCGATGGAAATATAAATGGGATAATCCTATCTCGTAAAATAAGACATATCTAGCTTTAAACTTAAACTATAATAATTGTAGCCTCCTCAAAAATAAAGAAACCAATAAATTAAGAGGATATTAAACAAAGAAAATAACAAGTTGACGTGACATAAAAAAGACATTTATTCAGTTGATCATGGAATCAGATAATATAATATTTAGATGAAAATAGAAAAAATATTTTAAACTAAAATAATTTTTTTAAGAAAAAAAATTAAAAATATTTTTAATTTAACTAAATCATAATTATTATTCTTTTATGAATTAATTAAAAGGATAAATGTAACATCATAATATATTTAATACTTTGTTTTTAAAATTATATTTTTAAATTAAAATTTATATTTTAAATAAATTTATTACATCATATTTTAATATTGTTTATTTATTTGAATTTATATTTTAAATAATTTTTCAAATAATTATATATAAAATTATTTTAACTATAAATTTTTTGAAATAGATCAATATAATATATAAATGGAAATAAAGTTAATCTTGTTAAAAAAAATTTAAATAGAGTTAGTTTAAAAATATTCAAAAAATATTAGTATAATATTTATATAAAATATGAAGTTTAATAAAATTATCAGTATAACATTTGTAAAAGATAAATTTGTTATTTATTTGGAAAAGAACTAAATTGATTAATTTTAACAACAATTAGGACTAAATTGATACTAAAATAACAAATATAAAAATAAAATTGAGATTAAGTCAATAATATGGTGCTAACAGTGACATGTGACACTACCACTACCATGCCACATTAACATTGTCACATAGAACAATGCTGATTTGATTTGTGATAATTTAAAAAAAAATTAAAAAATCAGAAAATGACGAATAAATATGTGACACATATATATCTAATGTTGTTAGTATAGTATTAACGAAAATTACCTAATTGGTATTCATTTTCAAAAATATGACCCAATTGAGACCAATCAAAATCTGATGATCAAATTGAGATTTTCAAATAAAGAAAAGGACCAACCTAGAGTTTAAACCTTAAATTATTTAATTCTTTATGCCATTTTTTTAGGTTAAAAATCAATTAAATGGTTGAACCTAAAAATCATTTTAACATTTATATAAAAATTAAATTTGGTCTTAATTTGAAAAGGGGAAAATTGTTTCAGTTTAACAAAAAACTGGGATTGAAATGAATAAAAATAACGAATATAGGAATTAAATTGAATAGAAGACAATTAATACAAACTCTAACAGGTACCGACACTAATCATGACACGTGACACAATCTCTTTCTCGTGACATGATGCTGATTTAACACATATATTAAAAAAAATTAAAAAACATTAAAATTTAAAAAATAATTATCACGTAATATACAGGATTATTTTTTTCTTAATTACTAAAACGATATTAACAAAAAAAGTTAAATCCAACAAAATTCATAAAATTTAAGATTTTATTAATATATATATTAGAACTGAATTAATGAGAGAAAAAATAGTAACTAAATTAGTATTTTATTCTTTAATAACTTAATTAGTAGTTTAACAGTTTATTTTTGGCAAATGAGGTTAGAACTATGTAGACGAAAATTCACTTGTATGTTTTTTCTTTAAGACTAAAAATTTTGATGTTATATTCATCTCTTTTGGTCTCTTATCCCAATGGTGAGTCTCATACTTTGTTTGACCTTTTACAGATACACTAATTATTGTGTCTAACATTTAAGACGAAATTAATGTGGTTCGTAAATTTGTGGATCCACCATGTGAGCCTGCATGCATCATCAATAGTATCAAGAAATTTATGATTTTGGTTATGGTCCTTTCATGCACATTAATTATGGAACTCTATATAAGGTAATTCATATTACAAACTTATCATCAAAATCACTTTTCAAAACTCAAAATGTTATCAGCAGTGGGGCTTTAACAAACGGAATAACATTAATTCCATTCCTTCTTTGGAAGCTTTCCCAATCCTAATCCGTTTTTGTAATTAATAAAAAAATTAGTATATTTTTATTATGAAGATTATCAAGAAAAAATTGTAATGTAAATAGTTTATCCAAACTCTTTTCTTTTTCCTTTTTTCTTCATTCTCTTATCTTTGAAACACTGTCTTTTTATGGCACAGCATTCCATGCGAGGGCTTCGATGGCTTCACACGCTTTTCAACGTTCCTTGTAGGATGTGTTTCAATTCTTCTACGCTTTAGACACGTGTCATCATTTATTAATTTTTGAAAATCGATTTATAGCATAATTATAGCTGAGTCAAAACCAACCATGCATTTAATGACTTTCTCTTTTGCCAAACACAATCACACAAAATTAAGAAATTCTGTTGTATCCCTGCTCTGCAAGTTTGAGACATCTATTTTGTGATGGTTAGAAATTTTATTACTATTTGTTTTATTTATAGAAATATCATTTAGATGGAACAAATTATCTCAATTTAAAATATTTAATAATATATAATTTTAAGTTTAATAAGTGATTTGGTTTTTTAATCTAGTTGTTTAGCTTTTCTTGTCTTTTTGTTAATTTTTGGTATTTTTTAAAAATTTCAATTTGATATTCAATTATTTAGAAAGGTTCAAATTTAAAAAAAAAAATTAATTTAATTTTTTATTTCAAATTTTGATTTAATTTAATTTTCATATTTTAAAAAAATCCAATTACGTTTTCTCAAACTAAATTAATAATTATATTTAATTATTTATATATACATGTTATAAAAAATTTATAATTTAATTTAATTTTAAATTAAAAAAATAAACTTAAATCATTTTAAAGATATGAGAATTAAATTAAACCAAAATTTTAAATAGAGGAATTAAAATTAAATATGTTTTAATAATTGAAAAACCAAATTAATATTTTAAAAAATTAAAAGAAAAATAAATCAAAAATATTAAAAAGATCAAAATGAACTTCTAGTAAGTATATTTAAACTCTTTTGATTATATAGTTTGGCTTTGGATGACCTTATTGACCACCCTCAAGTCATGCTGCATAAAATCCAGTCAAGAGTTTGCTAAGCACGCAAACACCAGAGTGCACAAAGGAGAAAATTTATATCATATCATATCATATCACAAACTCACAATTAAGGCTTAAATCTACAGTGCAAAGTTCAATTCATGTTATGTATATGAAACTCAAAAAGGCTTCTGGAGTAAAAGGTTATTTGTTTCAAAAGATGTTCTTCAAAATTTGAGTTTAGTATAACCATGCATTATGGAATTGAATAGAATGAAAGAGTTAACAAAAGTGTTACAAAATGAACTTGATGGATGGTCCAGATTGCTTTGTTAGATGAAGGTAAAAAATCACATGATAAGAATGTTCCTTGAATATCTATCTGGTGTATAAACAAAATTTTCTCTATTAACCATATGGAAATACGTGAGAACGAGGATTATAGCCCTTGCATTGCAATAATAAACTCTTGAAGCTACCTCACATAATTTCACCCTTTTCAAGTCTTCATTAGATATTTCAGGCATAAGAAATAGTCCACTACTTCATCTAAAAACCAGTATTTTTCAGTGATCCTTGTTGTAGGATTAAGTAAGTAACTACAAAGCTATCAATGACATCAATTGTTGTTCAACTTCTTCCCAGTTCTTAACTTTGGTAACCAAGGGATGCTGATCAGCAGAATCAGTCTTGGCCCAAGGGTATGAGTTTTCATAATCAAAGAGTAGCACTCTGATTCCTGCTTCAGCACACTCTATAGCATATCTTGGGTTATCATCAATCAGAATATTTGCATTTAAAGACCTACAAGTATACAATACAAGGAATCTATCAAACAACAAGTCATTGCAACCACTAAGGTAGCAGTGTTTTTTATCTGACTATCAACAAAATTGGTCAAAATGTTGGCAATGAAATGAAACAAAGGTTTTATGCTGAAGCACACAAATGCAGGTGAATAGGATTATGCTGCATACCTACAAATATCTGACTTTGGTCTAGACACCCCATCAAGAGCAAAGTGGTTTCCAAAGTGAATATCCTGAAACAATCCTGAAAAATGCTTCTCTATCCACTCAATTGTGTGATCCTTGATCACATTTTGCCGAGATCTGATCATAAAATACACAAAAATGGCTGTTAGTTCATGCTGCCCAGATTCTACTACAGGCTGAAGTAAAATCAATACCAACATCATACGTTACAACTGATAGGTTACAGAATCTTGATAAATTCCGCAAGGCCACCTTAGCACCTGGGATAGGTTGGATCCCTGACTTGAAATATGATGTCTCAAAAAATTCATGAACACGAGTATTCGCTGCACAACATGAAGGTATTGTTAGCATGGTGTGCAAAAGCAATTCAAATTTGACAATTTTTTGGTCCACAATTAAACTGGTTTAAGAACTTCATTCACAATCTCTGGAAAGATGTGAAATTTCTAAACAGAACACAGTTCCTTCAATCAGTAAGCAAGGTGAAAAAGAAATTAGAAACAAAATAATTCAAATCTGATTTTCCCAAAGATTTTCATGAGTGGGAGTAGAGAAGAATAATTAAGAATTTCAAACAATGCAACATCCATGTGACTGACAGATATGCAATTACCTTCGTCACGTGAACAGTTCCATATCTGTATCAGAAATGAAAGATGCATCAGACTCTCATACAGACATAATCATTCAAAAATACCCATCATACTAATTCTTACTGTAAGTTGCAGACCGAGGAGAAAAGTACTCAAGAAAAAGGACAAAAACTCTAAAAACTCAAAGATACCCATCATAGAACAGAATTAAGAGTTAGCAATATAAATGAAAACATGTTTTCTGTAACGGTAACAGAAAAACAGTGAAATTTTCATTCATAGAAAGAAGGTGGTTGAAGGCAGACATACTCATCCTTACACACCTCTAACCAAATCTTAAAACTTAAAATTACATCATGCAAGATCAATACCTAAGAAAATTAAACACCTCAAATAAGCCCGATTCCTTAGAGTTGGGTTTCCATGCAACTGTTAATAACCTCTAATACTACATCTGTTGTCATTTTGTACGCAATTTAAGGCTACAATTCTTCTGAAGAGGATTAGTTAACAAGGGGCAAAATGAGCCTTTGAAAGATAATGCAAATCATTGTAATATTGTAAATACAAAATTTGTAAATTTCTAATTTCTAATTACTTGACATTAAAGAATAGAATTAGTGATATAGTTATGAGGTGTACCTTGAAGAACTCATACACATGATACTCAGAAACTGAATGACTTGATGAGTATCGATCTGCTATGAACTCGTTCAGAGCTGAGACAAAGTTTCCTAATACTGCATATATATAAATGCAAATGAAAAGGTACACATTACAGGAAAAATCAAAAAGTGAAAGTACAGTTTACATTCTAAGAATTGCCAAGAACGTTATATGTTGACATTTAAGAAAAGGGAATAAATTGAAAAAAGCTTCTACTCAAACAATAAACAAGTAAATTAAGGAAGGCATATATGTAACATGCACCAAGGGAAGGGATATTTGTCTTGGTTTCTTAATCATTTAATATTGTTTAAGAGACATACTAAAATATAAAATGAAAGGAAATGTAACATAGATCCAGACTAATAAATGAAACAGAAACAGGATAACGATTCAGCCAAGATTCTTCATAGAAAATTATAAGACCAAATCGGTAGCTAAGCCTAATAAGATAACATATAATATAAGTCATCAAAAAGATGGGGAACACATGCAAAAATACAAACCTTCATCAACATCAACAGCAACAACAAGTTTCTGGAGTAAGGGTTGATCAGGGAAACAAAAAGGTTTGGAGGGACTTCCACCCAAAGACCTATCTTCAACAGAAACACCTTTCTCAAAATCACCTAACAAGGGTGGGTGAGGAAGACATGCAAAACCATAAAGCTTTTTCTTTTCCTTCACGAAAACCCTCTTAGAATTATCACCAGCATTGGCATCAGAACAAGCTCTAAAAGTGAATCCAAGTCTTCTGTTAGCCTCAGGGGAAGAAATAGAAGAGTAATTGAAAAAGGCCCTACTTGAATGGGAACAAGGTTCATAGCCTAACATACGAGCCATGAGAAGAAAAAGATTATTGCAATGCAGAAAAGGGGAAGAGCTTGCTGAAACAACAAGCGCACAAGGCCTCGCAGGTTCTTTAATTTAAATAAAAGGACACCATAATCTTGGTAAAAAAGTAATAATATTCCCTTGCAAAAAAGCCAAGGCCTTTCGACTTGCCAATCAATAGAACAATTTAACTATGCATCAAGGAAAAAACTTTCATTGGACACTCTCATTCGGCAACAAAAGGGTCTCTTCCTAACGCAACCTTAAAGTTAAAAAACCACCAAAATGGGAACGACTTCAGAAAATAAAAAACAAAACTTGGCACACCGCAGGTTCAAAACCAAACAGAATTGATTTCAAACCTGCGGAAAGAATGGCTTAGCACAAGAAGAATTTCTAGAAGATGCTCCAATGCTCAAAACAGAATATGCATTAAACTAAACCAAAACAAGAAGCAATGAAAATAGTAGAAAGTGCTCAGATCTTGATTCTCTACTCCAACGTTATATACGGGATCAAGGCGGCACATATAGACACAGGGTCCTTCCTTTTTTCTTGACTGAATAATTGTAACTAATTAATTGATAATTAACATGATCTTTGTTGTCGGAGGAAAAAAATGAAAAATAATTGGGGGTAATAATCAGGATATTTTACTGCGATTTCGGGCTTCATTTGCTGTTTTGTTCAGTTTTTCTGCCAAAAGGCGATTGATGACGTAAGTGTTTACGAAAATTTTCCACTATGAGTAAAATAATTATGGACTCAATCAGTGTAAAAAGAAGTTCAAATCCTATAAATTGATTTTCGATATTGAATTAAATATTTTTGCTGATAAATAATTTATAAAGACCTATGCTACCTAAATTAAAAAAAAAAGAATATTTGTGTATATTTAAATAGATCACTGGATAAATTATTTCCTGTATGAAGGGAAGTAAAATGTATTCTAAATTTGTTGTTTTGTTTTTCCAACCATTTATGTTTCCTTGAGGAAGTTGATGTGGTAGGTAAAGGTAGAAGAAGAGAAGAAATAATAGGAAAACAAAGGGAATGAGACTCATCGTCAACTTGTTAAAAAAAGAAGAATATTTTAATAATATTCTCATTTTTTTTTATATTGGGAAATCTTAATATCATATTAATTATACCTTTATGTATTTTGTAATTTTTAATTAATTTACGTGTCTATTTATTATATAAGATATAAAAAAATATAAAAAGAAAATAATACAACAACTGTAATAAAAAAAAGTTATTATATTTTTTAACCATAATAAATCTTAAATTATAGTATTCATACATTCACTAAAAATAATGCTTGAATTTTCTCAATCTAATCTAGAAAACATGAATTAGATCAAATGATTTGTTCGTATTTATATATATATATATATATTTATTTTTCTACCGCAAATTGGGTTAACGTAACATGTGCCACTGAAATTGCGAAGTCGAAGTGGATAGATACACGAAGGGTACGGCGGTGAGGTGGCTCAGCTATTTGGTGCCCATCAAAAGAACCTCCCACCAATCACAAATAAAATTTTAAACTAACTTTCGATATATATATATATATATATATATATATATATATATATATATATATATATATATATATATATATATTATATATATTTTA
>Ga0214545_1008346_pt1 | contig 16587 bp, 3 predicted proteins | sample CNSS4metaG_FD_160064 | JGI IMG/M metagenome (GOLD analysis project Ga0214545, IMG submission 160064) | Root nodule microbial communities from cowpea collected in UCLA plant growth center, Los Angeles, California, USA - CNSS4 | ecosystem: Host-associated > Plants > Roots > Nodule | place: USA... | reverse complement strand
TGTATAATAAAAAAAAAAAAAGTTTTTTTTTTATTTAAAATATATATATATATATATATATATATATATATATATATATATATATATATATATATATATATATATATATATATAGGACCTTAAGGTCAACCCATGAAAGTAATGTTACAAGTTAAGGCTTCTTGAAAAATTTATAATAATATTTTACTGGCTTGAATGGCATTAGAACGACCTTTCAGGATTGTACTAGGTAAGAATCTACTGCTTACAGAAGCAGAGGTGACATAAAAAAAAATGTCACCAAATATATATCTTAAATAATAAAGATTGAAAAGAAGCTTTGCCTTTGCTCTTAAAGCTACAAGCTGATTATACCATGTTCACAGTATGTGTTGTCGGTGAAACTGAGTCTGTATTCTCTTTTGAGTTTTTGGTGCTGTCTCTTTGCTGAGTCTTCAAGAATATCAATTTTAATGTTTTAAAATATAAAATAAACTTTTTAAATATACCAACATTAGTGTATTTTGAAAGCTTGGTAGAGGGGCAACAAAAAAAAACTCTAACAGACTTCAAATTCGTGAAACTCTACACACTAGAGTGAATGCATATGCTTTTTTTAGTTGTTAAATGCTAAAGAAACTTGATTGCTTTGAAACTCAAATAATTTTAAATACGGTAGGAATTCTCTTTTCAGAGCTGATATAGAAATATTCTCAGTTCTGAGTGTAAGTTGACCAGGAAAAAAAAAATGGTCTTATGTTGTAGACATCTCAATATGCATGTTTTTATTTTAGTATCTCTGACAGTCCCGCTGCAGCAAGTCTAGCTACTGCGTGTTTGTCACTATTAACAGGATCTAAAAAGCTAGTTTAAGTTGGATGTAGACCAATAACACCAATAGTTCAAGTTGGATGTTCAAGTCTAGCTACTAGGATTTCTTGAAATATTTAGTGTTAAGGTACAGCTATAGCACATTGTTTAAGTGTTGAGGCCAAAGACTATATAAATACACTTTCCTCCTCCAACCTTCCGAGATGCATTTTAAGAATAAAACCGTGAAGAAAATCCCATGTTCTAAAACAGACAATACCATAAATGTAATAATTGATCCTATCAATGTCAATAGATTTGCGGTAGGAACATTTACTTTTTGTTTCTTCACAAAGCTTAGCAACACAAGATTGATGTAGAAATGGATCTATCCTTCAATATTGTAAAATATGAAATTCACTTTTGTGAGTGATTGCATTGCCAGTTCTGCTTCCTTCCTCATTTTATTTGTATTCTTGTGTTTTTCCGTTTATTCATATCTAATGTTTACCATTTGTTCTGTCCATGTTAACATTCGTATGTAACAGACTTTCTGTTGGGCTTGTCGCACTTCTCCGTGGTGTTGATGCGAATGATCACTGCTCCTGGTGCCATTATCTGTCTTGTGTTCCAACTTCAAAATGGAGCTGCCATACAGAGCCATCATATTGTGTGGTAAGCATTTTACCTGAAAGCTTGTTCTCATGAATAATATCATATCCTTTGAAATTACATATTTTTCACCCACAACTTTATGATTGGGTTATTCATCCCTTACACCTTTTCCATTTATTATTGTACTATTCTTGTACAAAATGTCTCATCTATTTAGCGATCTGCAAAGAAAAAATCATATTGGTATTACCATCAATCGAACACATGTTCCCAGATTAAAAAATGGTTAGTTCTTACAAACAGGGCATATGTTTGTCTTTAGTCATACAAAAGTTGTCTTCCTTTAGTCTCTCATTCATGGAAATGTATTAGATGTAGTCCTTGATCATCAGAGAATATTGTTTCCTTCTGGTCCCTTGTTTGTTCATGGAAATAAAGACCACATTTGAACTTTTCTATAACTAGACAAAATGTAGAAGATTTATTTCTGTAGAAATTAAAAGTGAAAGCACCTACTTGTAGGGATTAAAACATATTTGCTTCAGTGTTTTTATTAATGCAACTTTTTGTTGGAGATCTCACACTGACTAGAGATAAGTCAATTTTACGATATATAACTGAATTCAAATCTTATCTTATAAATCGGTTTTATAAGATTTAGTTAGATTTAATGTTATTTTTTAAGACTTTTTTATTATCAAAGTCCAAACATGCCTTGTACTCAATGTCGTTTTCTGTAATTTTTGGTTCTTAATGTGTGGTATTAATGTTGTTGAAATACCACTAATGCAGTCAAATCAGCTCGGTAACCAGCTGAATGTAACATGCTCAAGCAATGGTAAATCCAGTACATACTTCATGCAAGATCCAACCAGTTCCCAGATCCAGCAACTATGTACTCAACTTTGCAGTTGAGTTTTCACAAAAGTGATGATTATTGGAAGGAGATATACATCTGTCCATAGTAGTGTTTCTGGCTCTTACAAACAAACTTCAGTGCTCTTTCATTTATAGACACGATTAGAAAATATTCATTTTGCTTTTGTAGATTTGTTCATTTTCTAGTGTATATAATATTGATTGATTTTGGATTTCTTTGGTACCTTTGTGTGAGATCAAAGATAGTTATTGATGATTAATGTATCACCCTAACTCGTGTTTGCTAATAGCTTGTGATTGCATTACAAATTCATTAAAATGTTGTTAAAGAAATAGACTGCATTGGTGTTTAATGTAAACTAATTTAATATAGTTAACGCTAACTAATCACATAGAGTTCGTTTAATTTTTTCACAAATACTCTTGGAAGAATAAAATTAGTAGAAAAATGAAATAAATTATTTCATTTACGAAATTAGTTTGTATTCCTTTTTAATGCAGTTTATCCATAAATAAAAGATTTTAGAGAACTTGATATATTAGCTAAAGTTTACTACGTGCTTAATTACTTCTCATAATATTCACTTATTTTCCTTCACATTTTTCTATTTTTGTTTTCCTTTATTCAAATTTAACCATAGAAAAACTTGTAAAATCCGAAATTTCACTTCTCAACAAAACCCTAGTCTATCTTCCTCACATTTTCCTTTTATTGTATCAGACATTTCTTTTCTCCTTTTATTTCTTGCTTAATAGAGAGAAAAGAAAAGAAAGAACTCACTTATCTTCTAACTATTTTATTTCGTAATTTTTTTTGAGGTCCATTTTTCTAAACATTAGTCTAGAAACATCCAGGATAGAAAAGAGAAAGATGCATTTTTTTTCTTATCTCACGTTATGTTATAGTGAAAATATTTACTTAATATATATTTTTTATTTAAATTATAGATTTAATTATATATTTGGTCCCCATTTTTGTTCTAAAATATCAATTTGGTCTCTCTTTTATTATAAGTCTCAATTAAGTCCACATTTTATTTAATAGTATCAAAGATGCTCTTTCTGTTAAGTTGTGGTAAACAACATTAAATGAACAATGAGCTAGCATGGTTATGTGTGCTCAAAAAGTGACAAGAACCATAAACGTCAAAGTACTTAGTGACATGGCAGACAACTAAAAATGTGATTTAATATTTAAAATTAATTTTGAAATTAGGGTTTATATAGATAAAATAGATTGGGGATCGGCTGGTTTCTATTGTTCAAAGTTTTATTAGGATTCCACAGCGGTTTATCGTGATTGGAGGTTTTAAATTTTAATTACTGAAAAATAAGGAGTTGTTATACCAAAATTTGGAGGTATGAGAATTTTTTCTTTCATTGGTGGATTTTGTTTTTTATTTCTTCCATTAATAGTTTTCCTATTTTGTAGGTTATGTTGACTACAAATGTTGATGGATTGAGATTTATGAAATTAAGTGTGAGATTATTCGCATACCATAGATTGGTGACAAATTCAGTAGTAGACATGGTTAGAAGGGGACAATTGGCATGACTTATACACAAGAGGACATGCCTTGGACTGTGGAAGGCATCACCTTTGATATTATTGTCAATCCACATGACAAATCTCAATATCAAAAACGAACTTTGTTCAGGTGAATGATCATTATCTTATCTGCTACTATAGTCAAAGTCCAAGGTTTTCCTTGTGCTGAATTCTTTGCCTTTCTATTGTCCATGCATGTTTACATCCCTTATGCATATAAGTTGCTCTTCCAAGAGTTAATGGCTATGGCCATATCGCTAAGAATGCTTATGAAGGAGATCAAATCTACAAAAGACCAAAAGAAGAAAGGAGCCTGATTATCATGTTTGACATGGGCCACTACTATTATATCCTGACATGAACATCTCTAGAATATGGAACACGCTCATGATTTCTGAATATACCAATTTTATTTTATTCCATTTTCCAAATATGAAATTAGAGAGATCTTTCAATCTTGGTTTCTTCAAATTTCGTTGGAATCCTTGAGAGTTATGTTATATTGTATCTGTAACAACAGATCCTACAACAATAATATTTAAGTTTGATTCTTATACAATTTAATGAAACAAGACAATTTATTGATTAACGTATTTTTTATTTACCATTTCTACTTTATATAAGCTCAATTTTTATACCATTTTGACCGACATCGTTTAGATACATAAGTTACATTTCGTGTCAAATTATTCATTATTTTATTTTTTGTTAAAGGCAAGTATCAGTTGTTGGTGAGCTCACATGAGTTTCCAATGTACTTGGTCCTTTGAGTTATTTTCTCGGGATTGTTATGACAAGACATGCAGGTGGCATGTTCCTCAATTAGAGCATCTATGCTAGTTACATCATTGAATGCGCTGGCATGACCTCTTGCAATCCTCCTGCTACTTTGGTTGATACGAAACAAAAGCTCAGTACATCCTCTAACATACCATATGAGGATCTCACTACGTACTAGAGTCTTACTGGTGCCTTACAATATCTCACATTTACTCGCCCTAACATTTCATATGTTGTTTAGCAGGTGTGTTTTTACATGCATGCCTCTTACATCGAGCACATCCTAGTATTGAAACACATTTTGCGGTATGTTCAGGGTACCTTACAATATGGTTTGCACTTGTATCCGACCTTTGTTGAGAAACTTATTTCTAATAATGATGTTGATTAGGGTGGATGTCCTAATACCAAACTCTCCACATTTAGTTACTGTGTGTTTCTTGGTGACAACCTCATCTCCTAGTCTTCAAAGCGCCAACATACCCTCTCTCTCATTCTAGTGCAAAGGCTGAATACAAAGGTGTTGACAATGTTGTTTCTGAATTTTGTTGGCTATACAATCTTCTCCTCGAACTTCATTTTCCTTTCCCTCAGGTTACTTTGGTGTACAACGATAATGTTAGTGTCATTTATCTATCCGTAATCTTGTGCAAGATCAACTACAAAACATATTGAGATGGGTATTCACTTTGTTCGGGAAAATGTAGCACGCAGTTAGACACAAGTTCTTCATGTACCTTCCTGCCACCAAAGGCCTACCTCATGTTCCTTTTGATGATTTCCGGACCAGTCTAAGTGTCCATGAACCTCCCACTTTGATTAAGAGAGTATGATAGAATGGATATTATTTTCCTCTAATTAAGTCAATTAAAAATTATTCTCATATGGTTAAGCTGATTAATTTCCTGTAATTAGGTTACTAATTTTCTATAATTATATTGTGCATAATTAGATACCTACTTTAGGTCATACAATTTGTGTATTTATACTCATCTCTAATGAATAAGAAAGTATATTTACTTATTATTTAGATTTAGGAAATCAAGATTGATATAAGTGAAATAAAATGATATAAATTTATCTGTATAATATATCTCTTATATTTCTAAAACAAAAAAGTCCCAACATTAATCTCGAAACTTCCAAAATAAAAATGAAAAACATCCAATTTTTTTCATATTTCGTTGTGTTATAAAATCACGTCTTAATTAAATTAAGATACAAATGGTTAGGAATTGAAATGCGAGTAGTAAAAATAAAAAAAAAAATTGAAAAATATATATATATATATATATATATATATATATATATATATAAATTAACAGAAATCATTAATTTTTTATTGAAAGTGATTTTTTATAAATTGATTTATTCGGATATTATGCTATAACTATGCATTTTATTTTAGAATTTGTCCAAATTAAGGTGGTGCCCCTAAAATGGTGATCAAGGTAGCTACAAATGCTAACAAAAGAAAACCTACTGGACTTTGCTCATGGTGCTTGGATTCATTTAAAAGGGTAGGGAATCATATGTAATTATCGTGGCCAAGGTATAAATGCAAAGGTAACAAACATGGTATCAACAACTTTAATAGACACACATCTATAGATGCCAAAAGAACCCAAATAACAAAGTAGACAAGAAACAAAAACATTTGTGATTAGAAATAAAGTGAAGTGGTTTAGAGGACTTCCATAATGGAGAACTTATATATGTGTGTGCTTAGATGAGTCACATTAATAGATATCATTCACTTTTACACTTTCCAATATATGTAATTTTATGAAAAGTGTAAATCTTTACATTTCCAATCAAAAATCTTTCTTCGGATTCTTCAATAATATGGGTTCTATAAAATTTCTTACATCTTTACATTTCATCAATAATTTGTTTTTAAGTTATAAATTTTATTTATAGAACATAAAACTATAAAAATTTAACAAATTTAACAAATTTTTCCATACCATTATTTCGAAAAATATTGGTTTTAAAAAAATATAAAATTTAAAAAATAGTTCAAATGAAAAATTAAAAAAATAAATTAATTGAATTAATAATGGTATTTTTAAAATCGGACCTTTTAATTGATGAATTTACTAATTCAAAGTTCAAATATTTATATATGATAACTAAAACTAAATAATTGATATAACTACCAATCCATAAAATATTCACTTGTTTCCATCAACTTCAAACATACGAAGAGCAATGGGAATAATTAATATGAAAGACATAAGTTTTGTTTAAAACATGATTGATCTTCATTTGTAAGATATTTGTTTAAAACAACCGATTATGTAAAACGTAAGTATTTCATTTGTCAAATGATATGATACTATGATATTTTATTTTACATTGGATATAAGCATTTATATAATTAGATCAACGATATCCTGAAACACGCACTAGTGTAAAATATATATTTTAGATCGGTTCTGGAACGCATATTAAATCGGTTCTGTAACCGATCTAATATACAACGATGTAATATGTATAAAAGATATTAGATTGGTTCTAAAACAACCGATCTAATACTTTACATTGGGAAGAAAAATCAGACGTGTACTCACACTCCTTGTCTCAACTTAAATGAATGCATACACAACAATTAAAGACAGATAATCAATACAAATTACACCAGAACAGAAAACATCTCCATAAAATTTCAGATTTCCATTCCTAAATCAAAATGAACACTAAAAAGTAAATCATTCCAGAAAATTAAACATTCATCTAAGCATCTCTATATGGTTTAAACAGGCCCTTAACCTACCCTCAATCATCCTTGGAATAAACCCAAATCAAGAAAAAACAAAATAGATAAACAGGGCAGAGGCGCGAGTAGCGGCGGACGTGCGAGCAGCGGCGGAGACGCGAGCAGAGACGGAGGCGCGATGCGAAACGCGAGACGCAAGCAACGACGGAGGTGCGAAGCAAGACGCGAGCAGCAATGGAGGCGCGACACGAGACGTGAGCAGCGACGGAGGCGCGACGCGAGCAGCGGAGGTGCGACATGAGACACGAGCAACAGCGGAGGCGAGCGAGCAGCGACGAGACACGAGCAGCGATGAGGTTTGGTGGTTAGCAACGAGGAAGAAGAGAAAGAAGAGAAGTTGTTGTGACAATGAATAAGGTTTTCGCATTTTTGTTAAATCTGCGAAGAGTATTAGATCGGTTATATAGAGAGCCGATTTAAAATTTACATATTAGATCGGTTAAAAATACAACCGATCTTATATGCTTCCTAGTATTTACAAGTTTGCCACCGCGTTTTTTTATATCGGTTTTCGCATAACCGATTTAATATTCTGTTTTAGAATGTCCTTTTTGCACTAGTGATGAGTTAAAGGAGCTTTACTTCGCCAATTCTCTAACACTTACGCTATCAACTTTAGAAAGGACTATCTACTCTAGGGATGGAAAAACGGGTCGGGTTGGACCGGTCTATATAGTAAAACTGAGTTGAAGAATCTAACCCATCTCGCAACTCGGCAAGTTGGCAGACTTGCTTGCCAGTTTTGAAGAAACCCCATACATAGTGTAGAAACCCTAATTTGAGAAAGGCAAAATCAAGGCAAATGAAGGCAAAATCAGAACAACCATTGAATAATGGGAAACAAAATCAAGAAATCAGTACAACCCAAAAAAATCAGGACAACCACAACAAAATCAAGAAAATTAGGGCAAAATCAAAGGAACCAAAAAACAAAATCAAGTAAATCAGGGCAAAATCAAGGGAGTCAGTGCCTCCTTGCTCTATGTGGGAATTGTCATTTTGTGAAGCATTGCTGCTATGGGAATTCCGCTACTACGGGAACCTTCATCGTGTGCCTCCTCTCCTAATCTCACTCTCCCTCGCATCGCGTGGTGCATGGCATCGTGCGCACCTTCTCTCCCTCGCGTCACGTCACATGGTGTGTGGTGATAGTCACTGCTCGTGATGTGTTTCTGCGCGATGCGTTTTGGCTTTGATTTTAGTTACATACCCTACCCAATCCAATAACATACATGATATGTTTGTATGTGAGAGCATTGATGACAAAGCACAACACATGCCTTTTTTTAAACAAGTTGTTGGCTGGCCCGACTATATACTCACGGGTTGGCTCGACAAGTTGGCAGATTGTTTGAGTCGGGTTGTTGCATTCTAGTGGGTTGAAATATCTAACCTAGTCCGCCTTTTTTTGGTTGGGTTGGTAGGTTGGCCCATCTGACCTGACCCACTTTGCCACCCATAGTCTACTTAGTATAAATCTCACCTTACATGATTTCAAGGAAAAGGATACCTAATCAAGACATGATAAGCCCAACAAATTATTGGGATGTTTCTTGAAGAGAAGAAGTGCATTTAAGGCCTCTTCAATGCCAAATCTCCTCAAATGTAAAGAAGGACACTCAAGTGAGTCTGAAGTCGACTCAAGGGCTACAGAAGAATTTTAGACAACTATTTCTCTTCCACGAATATATAAAACCATCTAAGAAGAAGAAGAACACAAAAATAAAATTGTATAAGTGTCAAAATGTTGCAAAAATACTTATGCACCAAATATTTTTGGAAGAACATTGTTCATGTTCATTTTAGCAAACTAGTAGAGTGAGCTTAAGCTTGTATACGTTGAAAGACAATATTCCGAAACTTTGTAGTATGTTGATCACTATTTAAATAATCTATCCATCTTATTTAGAGTAGTTGCTTGATAAAAAATAATTAGTTAGTAGCCAAGAATGGCTATTGTTCAAACTTATTTCAGCTATAAATGACTTGTTTAAAGAATATTTGGTTAAGCTAGGAGTATGTAGTTGAAAGAATATTTTATTAAGTCAAAAAGTAGCTTAATGAAAAAAAAAAATACTCAATTAAACTATAAGTGACTTGTGGAAAGAATACTTAAAATGAGATCAATTAGGAGTGACTATGATTCAAATCAATACTAAGGGGTTAACCAAGAGTGGTTACAAGCTCAAATATTACTAAAGAGGTTAGCTAAGAGTTACTATGAGCCCAAATAATATTGAAGGATTTAGTTAGGAGTGACTATGAGTCCAAAGAATACTTGTTGTATTTTACAATATTAGTCTGCTTAATGCAACTCAATTTATTGATTGAGAACTATATGTTGTATGCATTGTTAGATGAATCAATATAAAAATATCTTGTGCATATATCATTTTCTTTATCTCTTTCTATAGTATATTATAAGAATTTGCACTAACTATGAATTTTCTCCCATAAGAATCAAGTCAAAATCCATTTTATGGATCATAAAATTAACGAATTGAACTTGTTAGTTTAAGGATAATGAATTATATAAAAAGAAATAATGAAATCAATTTCTAATAACGGTTTCTATCTTAATTTTGTTACTTTTAAAAATTTAAGTCATTTAAATACTTTTCGTTTTTATCTCTTATTCTTTTGATATTGTGATAGCGTTTTTATCAATTCATATTTAATTATTTTTATTATTTAACTTGTTTGAGTCCTTTCCATTAATTTTTATTAAAAATTTAAAATCTCTTTTTACTCTTTATTTATTAAAAGGTGATGATAGACAAACACTCAACTTTCATTAAATCCCTATCCCACGCCTATTAAATAATTTTTTTTTATTTTAAAATGTAAATTAATTTAAAATAAATCACCTAGAAAAATAAAAAATAATATTCTTCAGTATATGTGAAATAGAAGTAAAAAACTCAAAATAGGTGTTCATCAAACTTTTTCCTCCTTTAAATTATATAAAATGTAGTTGATAACTTTGTTCTCTTAATTGACAACAAATAAATTATATTCATCAAAATCGATTAAAAAAATTATTAATGTTGATATTTTTAAACTATTAATAATTATTTAATGCTTAATTTTCTTTCATAGTACATAGTAATTAAAATACCTTATACAAATAAAAAAAGTTAAAAGTTACTAAATTTAAATTATTTTATCTTAATCTAACATTTTAAAAAGATTAAAATAATATCAATTTAAATTTAATATATTTAAGTATCTTAAAAATAATGAAATTCTTCATTCAAATGGAAAGTAAAATCTCTTGTAATGATGTGAACCAGAGCATAAAAAAGAATGAGAACAACAACATATATACCAGAAAGGAAACAAGAAAGCGTCTTTTTTAGGTTTTCTTAGGTTTTTTCTTTCCTCTTTTTTTTTTTATGTTTCCGCATTTGATTTTCAAATTTGTAATCTCATCACCAGCAGATGAGATAACAATTATAGAAAAGTGAGGTTACTAACATCAGAATGATATATAATGAAAGCGTGTTGTTCGTGTATTAGAGATCAACATCAATAGTACTCCATTTATAAGCACACAGTGATTGATGATTCAAATTACATATTTATATAAGCCAGAACAAACACAAAGTGACCATAGCTTATAACACCCACAACAAATCCCAGAGCATTTGAACTTGCAATAAGGCTAGCCATGCCCACTTTATTATGAAACTTCAAATCGAGTTGATTGAACACAACACAAACTTATTATCATTACTAAGTGTGTACTTTTGATACATATATATTAATTGCAGCTATATCTGCTTCAGGCTTTATATATCTTCACCTCATTTGCAGTTGCATGGGTCGCAAGTGCAGTTTGATCCACACTTGCAGCCATTGTCCTCAGCTGCAACTTCAGCACCTTCCAATTGGGGCTTCACAGGTCCAACGCCCAAAACTAGAGTCTCTGTGCTTGTCTTCTCAGCATAGCTCATGTCAAACGAGTACTTGCTGCAACTGTGCCGAAAAAGAAAAAAAAAACAAATTAGGTTCAGAAAACATGTCTGAAAAATGAAAGGGAAAGTGTGTTTTTCTGGTGAAATCATGTAAGAAAATCCTTGCAGAAAAAATAGAAAACGGAAAGGTAACAATAATATTCAGATATTTTTTTTTAAGAAACTTGAAAGGTAACTCTATCTTATAAAACTCACTGTATAAATTTATATTACTTATAGCTTCTAAAGAGAGATTTAGACTTATTGTATAACATAAACTTTATTTTTAATTAATACGAGATCTTTAACAAAATGGTCAAAGATGAAACGATTCTGAAAGAAAGCAAAGCTTAAAAGAGGAGAAAATTATTGGATGCTTCAGACACTTATCAACCACAAGGTGACCTCAGCTATATCTCTGTGATACACAATTTTTCTATAAATTAAAAAATATGATATTATATACTAATAAAAATTGCCTAACTCTGCATCTTGTAACAATTTTTAAGCAGAACTTTGTCTTTATATTTTAAAAAAAAGTTTCAACAAAAAAATTGAGATCAAAGAAACAGAGCTAAACTAATCTCAGAATTCAGCAGAAATTCCAATCGCTTAGAAAACTGAGCACAAAAAGTAATCAGTAACAATATTCACACAACTCAATAAAACGAGTATCCAGAAACCAATCAACACATTCCGTAAAGAAGAAAAACAAAAAGCCGGATTAAGGAAAAACACAAACAGATTAGAATTCACGTATTGCAGAACAACTTTAAACTAAAACGCGGTTTAAAAATTAATTTTAAGAGATAATCAAACATATTAGAAAAAAAAAGTGTTTGATTATATACCTGCAGTTGCTGCCACAGCTGCAGCTGCTTCCGCACCCACACTTGCTGCCACAGCTAGACATTCTCAAAATGGAGGAATTGAAAGGCACAAACTGATGAAGAACAAAGAAAAGATTATTGGTTGTTTGCTAAACTCACTCGAATGGGTTTAAACGAAGCGTGATCCCAATTTATAAGCAGTCGCTGAGAGTATGTGAAATCTTGAACGTCCACGTGTCTCAATCTGTTCCATTGGGGGCACAACTATGCTACGACTTTTCCCATGTCGACGTCGTTTTCTCACTATTCTTTTTCAATTTCTGTGGTGTACGATAACGATAATTACATTTCGTGCTCTTGGGAGTATACGTAACACCATAAATGAGGTTGGTTTTATAAAAAGTTTGTTATTTTAATTTCAAGCACTTTTGTCCCGAATTTTTTTTTACAATTTCAGTTTTCTAATTTTTGATTATGTATACAAAGACTTTATCTAACTTTTAATTTTAAAAATATTCTGAGTTATTATGAAAAGAAACCCCTCTCTTTCGATGATTTGTATCATATTTAAGTTTATAAAAATAAATAATTATATTTTAACTTCAACTATCACAATATGTTAACCTATCGGGTGTATCAGAATATATTCTCCAGTCAAGAATGAAAGAAGTTTTTATTTCAATGAATGGTCCCAATATTTTAACTTTAATTTCTTTAAATAATATCATTAGAAATAATCATTGTATTAGAAATATTATCTGAAATCTGAAATTCCTATTATAATTTTATATATTTGAAAGGAGATTCCATCTTGACTCTAAACAATTGGAATAAATTAAATTGAAACTTGAATAAAGTTACATATAATTAAAATTCAAAGATCAAATTTAAAAAAAAATGTTAAGATAAAAATTACAGGTAAACTAAAAATTAAGAATCTAAAATTAAAAAGTAATAAAATAATTGGGTGGAGTATAGGATCAGAATTATAAGTAAATCGTAACTTTATATAATAATACCGGAACTCGTAACTGCCTCGTTTACTCTTCAATAATAATAATAATAATAATAATAATAATAATAATAATAATAATAATAATAATAATAATAATAATAATAATAATAATAATAATAATAATAATATTATGATAATAAAATTTCTTTTACGAATAATACTGTGGACATCAAAGTGTGAAAGAAAGAGCAGAATAAATGGCTACGAGACAAAGTACGTAATTAATATGACACTGAGAGGATTTCTAGATTCTTCTGAGATATTAATAATATCGAAAATTTCAATTGTTATTTTTCTTCCTTCTCTAACCTCCCATTCGTATCTTCAGCATAATACAAAAAAGCGAATTGAACCGATACATATTCGTCTCGTCTTCCACATTTTTCATAAGGTAATACATAATTGGCTTAATTACTTCAATTTTTAATGTATTTTTATTTTATTCGTAATATTAATCTAAGATTCAATTTGATGCCTTATCTTTAAAATTGATTCGATTTATTTCCTTGAATCTAAAGTGACAAAATGTGACGTTAATTAGTGGTGACAATTGTAAATTCTCATTAGAAACTGTTGTTAATTAATAGAGATCAATCATGTTGAGTCAATTTAAATAAAAGTTACAAAAACTACATTATTTTTATAAGGACGTGATGAAATTAGTTTTGTGACAAACCCGAGAATGTAGAAAAGATTCATCATCGAGTGAATTTAGTGTCATTGAGCGAGTATTTCTTAGTGTTTGAGGTTGGAAAAGTTACATTCTCACTCAACCAAATTAGTTTTTATAAAATCATCCAATGGTCATTCATTAAGTGAATTGAATTGTCCTTCACGAGTCAAAATTTACTTATTGTGTTGATATTTTGAATGAGAAGAATCCTAATCAAAGAAATTTCAATATTCCTTAATTTATTAAATGAGATAAATGTTAGCTGAGTAAATGAGTGTTTTGTAAATTTTAAAAGGGATAAGTTTTCAAATATTTTTGAATGTTAATCGACTTTTCATTGTGATTAATATATTACATTTGGATATCATATTGATGCAATGAAGAATTAATTATGATTTATTATTAACATGTAAATTTATACAAAAAGTATATACGCTTGATGATATGTGATGAATTTTAATTAAGATGAGATGTATATGCAGAATGTGTGATCAACTCAAGTATATATGCTTGTATCAACTCAAGTAACCTCATGCCCAACAACAGGGCAACCAATGACTTGCAGTGTCTCTTAGTTTAAAGAAATTGTATTGTTTGGTTGTGGTCCTATTTTACCACAACCAAACAATACAATTTGTTAATCGATTTTTCATTGTTTTGTTATATATGTGATTAATATATTACATTTGGATATCATATTGATGCAATGAAGAATTAATTATGATTTATTATTAACATGTAAATTTATACAAAAAGTATATACACTTGATGATATGTGATGAATTTTAATTAAGATGAGATGTATATGCAGAATGTGTGATCAACTCAAGTATATATGCTTGTATCAACTCAAGTAACCTCATGCCCAACAACAGGGCAACCAATGACTTGCAGTGTCTCTTAGTTTAAAGAAATTGTATTGTTTGGTTGTGGTCCTATTTTACCACTACATTGTTTTCAGACAATAAATCTAATCCTGGTGGTGATATACCAATTTGAATCCCGTTTCTTCCCAAATAGGTTTTCTTGAACATTTCTTAGAAGTACGAGTACTTAGGGCTGGGCAAAAATAACTATATTGTACTGAACTACCAAAAACTGCACTGAACTAAAAACAGTTCGTATGAACTGCACTGAACTAAAAACAGTTCGTATGAACTGCACTGAACTGAAAAACAATTTAGACGAACTGAACTGAACTATTTTTCTGAAAAATAAACTGGACTGAACTGCACTGCACTATAATATGAATTGTACTGAACTGTTATGAACTGAACTGTTTTATGAACTGCACTATATCAGAACTGAACTGCACTATTTTTTAACTGAACTGCACGATTTTTTACTGAACTGCACTATTCTTGAATTGAACTACATTAATTTTTAACTTAACTACACTATTTTTGAACCGTTTTTGAATCGAATTGCACTGATTTTGAACAAACTTCACTATTTTTGAACCGAATTGTACTATTTTTGAACTGAATTGCACTATTTTTGAACTGAATTGCACTATTTTTGAACTGAATTACATTATTTTGAACCGAATTGTACTAATTACATATGATTGTAATACACAATAATAATATAAATTTTATAATTTGGAAGTGCTTAGGAAATAATACTTGAAATAAGCCTCATACTTCAATACACCAAAATCAAATATTTATACATCTTAATACATAGGTTATCTAGTAGGTTCTCCCATAAACAATATCAAAATGTTAATACGTCTTAATACATCTTCAATCATCTAAATTAATTGCACTTGAAGGTCCCAATTCGTCTTGAGAAGTTATATCTACACAAAAAAAATATTTGATTATGAAAATGTATGCAATCGTATGATAAAAATGTTTTTCCTACTCTAGCTTACCCTTTCTGCTTGTTGTATATTCTATGTGTGATTTTCTCCTTTTGCGATGATCAATTTATTGATGTGAGCAGATGCGAGAACTCCTCGTGGTCAATAGGATAATGGAGATTCTGCTGCATAGCTCACCTTGAGTCGGACCCCACTTTTCTGAATTTATCTTAGGGTTGTAGCCCATGTATTTCTTTTCCCTTGGGCACTTGTTTTGCCACTGTCAAACTTCTTACTTTGTTTTGTATTGGCATCGTGGTGTGCCTCAATACTGAACTGAAAAACAGTTCAAACAAACTGAACTGAACTATTTTTTTTTTCTGACAAACTGAACTGAACTGCACTGAACTACAATGCATTATAATATGAACTGAAGTGTTTTACGAACTGCATTATTCTTGAATTGAACTGCACTATTTTTGAACTTAACTACAATATTTTTAAATCATTTTTGAACCGAATTGCTTTGATTTTGAACTAAAATATATTATTTTTGAATCAAATTGCACTAATTTTGAACCAAACGCACTATTTTTGGGTCGAATTGTAATATTTTTGAACCAAATTGTACTAATTTGCTTAAATTGCACTGAATTGAAAAACAATTCAAATCAAATGAACTGAATTGTTTTTTTTTTCTAACAAACTAAATTGCACTGAACTACACTACATTATAATATGAACTGTATTACACTATAATATGAACTGAACTAAACCGTTATAAACTTAACTGTTTTATGAATTCTATTATTAATTTTACATTCATTTATAAAAGTGAAATTGATATATATATTTTGAAATAAGAACGAAACATAATTTTAATTAATAGTTTAGTACTAAAAATATATTTATCAAAAA
>Ga0214545_1008341_pt1 | contig 16593 bp, 11 predicted proteins | sample CNSS4metaG_FD_160064 | JGI IMG/M metagenome (GOLD analysis project Ga0214545, IMG submission 160064) | Root nodule microbial communities from cowpea collected in UCLA plant growth center, Los Angeles, California, USA - CNSS4 | ecosystem: Host-associated > Plants > Roots > Nodule | place: USA... | reverse complement strand
ATCGATGATGTAATTGGTTGTATAATTTATGCTAATTAGGGTCATTACATGATTCATATTATGTGCTACATCAGATACATATGTTTCATATTATTATACATTTTATTATTTATGTCTTTTCTACCCATTATTTATTTATGTATTAATTGTAAGTGAGTTTTACGATGTATATTAATTAATAATATTAACATTATTTATTTAAATTTAATATATGTTTGTGAGAATTTCTTCTTAGAGAAGTTATATTATATTTTGCTTAAAATTAGGGGTGGCAATAAGGTTGTTCCGATCCGCAATTGACTCGCAAAATTCAGACCGTCCCGCATTTTCAACTAAGACTGAAAAGTTTGGTATGCCCGCATAAGTGCGGACCCGCGAGCCAGACCGCCTATTTTTTTTTAATTTATCATAAAACTTTCATTTTTCAACAAATTGAGAAAGTTTAACAACTTCACAAAATTAAGCAAAGACTTTATGGTGTGTTTGGATGAGGCAATTCAAGATGGTGATTTATTTATTTGGAGAATTTGAAATTCTTTGTAATGAAATGCTTTGTTTGGATAGAGAAATTAAAAAACATTTAAAATGCATGTTTTTTTTAAACATTTCAATTAGCTAAATTAGAAGAAATTCAAATACCCTAAAAAAAGGTGAAATTTGAAATTCTTCTCACTCAACCTCACACTCTAGACTCAACTCGAAACGGTTCTGACAAACCAGACAACCATGACAGGCAGGGTTGGCCAGACAATCCAGACGGATTGGACCGACTTGACGACACAAACGGGTCGAGCAGGCCCAACGACCCATACGGGTCGGGCAAACTTGACAACTCAAACAAGTTGGTCAAGCCTGACGACCAAAACAGACCAGGCTAGCCTTACGACATAAATGGGTCGGGCGGGCCTGATGACCCAAACGGAATAACCAAAATAGGTCGAGTGGGCTCGAAGACAGAGACATGCCGAATTGACCTGACAACCAAGCCGGATCAACGAGCCCAACGACCCAACCGACCTGTTTACCCGACAAGCTTGATCAACCCGATGACCTAGTCAAGCCTGACCGACCTGACAACCTAGACGAGCCTGACCGGTCCGACGATCCAGGCGATACCAATATGCCTGACAACCTTGCCAGGTTGGGTTGGCTCATTGACACAGACTTGCCGGGTGTGCCCGATGAAACAAACGGGCATGACAACCCAGATGGGTCGGACGCGCTCGACGACTTAGTGGGGCCAAGTCGGGCCAAGGACCTAGACGGGTTGGGTCGAGTTGGGTCAACGAACTTGACGGCCATGACTGGCTCGTATGGGCTATCAGGCTGATCAGGTTTTTCTGGATCATCGAGCTGACCCAACCTAGCCCGTTTGGGTTTCCCGATCGGGCTGAGTCGTCGGGTCGGCCCGACCCATTTGGGTCGTCGAGTCCATTTTCAAATTTATCATAAACTCAAAACAGAATTAAACCTAAAATAAATATTGTTAAAATGAAATTTTATCTCACAAGAAAGTCAATTATTTTATCCAAACAAGAAATTGAAATATCAGGTATTTTAATTTCTTTATCCAAACAAGTTATTTAGAAAATGAAGGAAATTTAATTGCAAGCAATTCAAATACAATGCATTTCAATTTCTCAGCATTGTTGAAATGCTCCATCCAAACACAAGGTTAGGGAGTTGAATGAGAAATTGACAATTCAACATTTTCATCATATTCATATTTGTACTTTGACATACACAATGTATTCTTGAAATTTTAGCACATTCAAAAATACATAATACTTGTTTTTTCAGTCATATCAGAATTTGGAACGCTCATACAAAAGTGCATAAGTAGTGACAGATCTTGGCCAAAATTTCTGGAGGAGCCAAAATAATATACTCAATTTATATATTTAACATTTTTGTCACTAATTCAGTGAAAATTAATACATAATTTAATATAGCTATAATTATAACAGAAAATACATATATCTAAATGATATTGTCATTCGTTTTTTCATATTCTTGAACTTATCAAATAATTGAATCATAACTACATTTTTTTAGCTATTTTTTGTTCAATGTAAATAACCATATTATTTGCAAAATATTCATTTTCCATTTTACTAATATGCACATATCGATTCAAAAGTCATCATAAGCTTTCATTTCATCATTCTTATGTTATGTTTATGCGATGAGCTACCTTATTGTTTTGTTCTTATCTTTATCGATTTTAAAAAATAAATTTATTCCTTTTTTTTATTAATATACCTATCTATAAAGCAAGTTTAATACTAAAAAATAATTTATTATAATCTAATCAAAAATTGAGACATAATTACTAAAAAGATTATGATAATCAAGTTACAATTAAAAACCCTCTATAAAAAATCACATAATACATTATTTGCTCTTCTATATTCATAAAAAATGAATATATAAAAGGGTAATGAAATAAAGAAAAACAGGGCTAAATATTAAACAAGTATTGCACTACCAAATGAGATAAGAGAAATTTTTTTCCTTTAAGAATAAGAGAAGATATAAAAAAAGATGAGGACAAAAATAATGAGTTTCTATTTAATTTTGTTTTAGTAATAAAAAAAATCAGGTAAGAGTAAGAGATGAGTACAATATGTGAAAAACAGAAAAAACAATGTGAAAAAAAAATAAAAATTATCTTAACAATTTTTTCTTTATTATATTTATTTTACATTGTACTATTTATTAAAATTAAATATTGTACTTTATAAAAAAATAAAAAAATACCTAATTTAATTTTTATTAATTTTCAGTATATTACTATCTAATTTAAAATATATACATAATTTAAAAATTTTTAAAACATATATAATTTAAAAAAAATTAAATACATAAAACTTAAAAAAAGTTAAAAAAGTTCGGGAGTCATGGCCCCACCAGTTCCTTTGTGGCTGCGCCACTGTATATAAAGAAAGTAATTGATATCCACAAGAACAAGTTCTTAATTTTATTTTTTAATTTTTTTAAGTGGACCAGCAGGCTGCAAAATTTTACGAGCCAACGGACTCAATATCCTAACTTTGTCTCATATTTTCTCGGCAGGTCACGTCAAGGTCACGGTTGCCACCCCTACTTAAAACATTACAATTATATCCTGAGACACGTCATGTTTCCTAATTGTTTTGTGTTATTAAATTCCTTCACAATGCATGGATTTGAAAACTAGCAACAATCACTAACTAATTAAAGCTAAAACTTTGAGTAGATCAAGATTAAAATTTAAAATGTTGATAGAGTCCTTCCAAGGACAAACAGATAAAGTTTGGACAAAATCAGAGGAACAGGGACTTATAAATCATGGGACATGCTCAAGTTGAGATGGAATACCTTTGGACCAAATTCAATGACCTTTAATATAGTGGTTGAACTTGTAATTTGTGCATGAGGAATTAATACTCTAGTCAGTCTATACTAAATTATACATATTTTATATTAATTTCATTCAATAATTTTAAATTTACAAAAATATAACCTAAACCTAGGCATAACTTGGAGAAAGCTTAATATCACAAACCAAAATATATCTTGTCACAGTTAATCATAGTAAAATCCTTAGTAAGAGACGCATTTAGTGTTCATATGACCATGTAATATATAAGATTATATTAAAAAGGTTTTCCCTTTTAGGAAAATATGTACATGCTTTTTTATTTCAGCTTATGATGTTTATTTTCATTTTAATTCTTATGTAAAACATCAAAATTTGCGGCAGTGGAAGAGTCATATTGATTTGATTGGGATGTCAAACAGAAAACTCAAAAAAGAAAAAAATTCCAACATACTTAAATTAAAATAATCAATGTTTCTTTTTTCTAAATAAATACTTACTATAGAGTAAAGAGTACTTCAAAATTTGGGATGCATAACCCCTATATTTAAACTATCTCATCCATCCTTCGTCCTTTTTGGTTTATTAATATAAAATAATTGGGAAGGAGTTATTTTACAATATTTAAGAAATAAATAATTAGTAATTTAGTTTATATATTTAAATCTTTGATTTGTTTTGATTTTTATATTTTTTTACTTGATTAAATCTTTAATATTTAGTATATTTATCCTAAAATATAATAATGTAAAAACTATACTTATATAGAAAAAAGAAAAATATAAACTAAGCCACCGTGGTAACTATATATTTCCTTTTGTAAGATTATATATGCTCTTATCTTATTAAATTTTTGTTCTTTTCTCTTATAAAAAAACTAATTTTTTTCCTATTAAAAATAAGAATTTTTTAAATAAACTACAAGCAGTGAAATAAAGTGACTAGTATAACTTTCTGGCTAAAAACAAAATTAAGAGTTCATCAGAGCAAAAGAGTAAAAAAAAAACTAATAATTTATGATGATGAGAAACATATTATATGAAGATAAATAAAGGGTAAAAGACAAAAAAGTACGAATTAAGATGTATTGTGCAGTAGTGGTTGATATACCAGTAATTGTTTAATTAAAGGGTTTATAGATTAAAGCAGTGTCTGTGCACCCAACGACACTGCATCAAAGCAATTATATTGGTGCATTGCACCAGAGACTTATTTTTGTGTACTTTTGCATTTTGAGGAGTTCAGATAGCCAAATCCAAAACACTGTTTGTGTTATCAAAATTAGTTGCTGTAATGGTGGGCCAAACACTGAAAATCAATTCTGTTGTTGAAAACTTCCACTCATCAAAAATTATGTTATGGATATTAACTCAAACAAATCATGCATTATTCCAACCACTTACTTTTTGTTTAAGCTGTAGGTCCTCTACACCCCTCTATTATTCCTTTCACTTCTTCTTTACCGTATTTACATTTTTAAGATTCTATATTTGTTTCTTAAAGAAAATTTATAGCATGTAAAGTTCACTTTTGTAAAATTTTATTATGTTTCGAGTTTAATTCTTAAGATAATATCAAAATTTATTATTTGTTAGTATATCGTTTGTTGTTAAAAATTTTATATTAATTAGAAATAAAATAATTTTATAATATATAAATATGATTTAAATCTCATTTGTCAACTCAATCATTTAATATTAAGTTTGTCTTAAAGTCAATTTCTTATTATAGTATTAGAATCGTAGTAAAAGAGTTAAAAATGCATGTTGAAGATTTTAATTATAGATAAGATAGATTTATATTATATTTTATAATTTATATAATAAAAATAGATTTAATAATTTTTTATACTTTTTAATTTTGTTTTATTATTTTAAATGCTCTTAACTTGGTTCCATTATTTTAAATATTTTTAATTTGATCTTTAAAAAAAAAAGCTAATTCAATATAATAATGACATTAGAAAAAGTTACATGTAGATTTCATAAACAACCGAATGACACCGGAATAACTTAATTTATTAACAGCACATAACGTGAATAACAATGAATACTGTAATAACACTCTCACCATTAATTTCACGTAATAGATTACACTAATTCCATTTTCTTAAATGGGATAAAATTTAAAATACTTAAAAAGATAAACAAAATTAAAAGGAAAACCATCCTAATTGTTGGAAAACAACTATTAAACCTAAAAAGAATTACTAGTAAACATGATAATGAACTTTTGAGATAATTTCAGTTTACTACTGTTTGGATTCATGGTTCAAGTATTTAGTGTTGTGTTAGATTAAATTTTTTACCCTTTTTTCTCTATATCTTAGACCTAATTAAAATCTCTCATTAAGGTATTATTAATTATTTGGAAATACCCTCAATTTGGGAGAGAAACTATATGAATAATAGAAGTTTTTTTTAAATATGTTTTTGGTCTCTGAACTTTCACTCAAAATTGGAATTCATTTTTTTTTCGAAATTTTAATACATTTTGATCTCTAAATTTTAAAAATGAATAAATATAGTCTTTTTAATCCAATTACGTCAATCTTTCTTGAGGAGTCGAACACATTTCCCAATAAATATCGAACCAGAAATATGTCAAACGGTGTAAATAACTCCAATACTAAGATGAAACGTGTTCGACTAGTCAAAAAAATAGTTAACCCAATTGAGTTAAAATGATTATATTCATTCATTTTTAAAGTTTAGGAACCAAAATGCATCGAAATTTCAAACATGAATGAATTCCAATTTTGGATCAAAGTTTAGGGACTAAAAACATACTTAACCATTTTTTTTTTATAAATCCACATACCTTATTGGTAATAAAAAAATAATAATAAAACAAAGTTTTTTCTTGATTTGTTGTTATAGAATCTTTGAATTAATTCATGCCCTAGTCAACTAATCAATGGATTTGTCTGTTATATAATCTTGAGTGATTTATGTAAAGAAGTTTGAATTATTATACGCACCACGAAAATCAGAAAAATTGAAAAGGCATGGTTTTGGGTTTGAAAAGGGTATATACCTACTTAGTGTAGCTAGTAATGTGTTAAGCCTATATGAGAATGAAATATAGTGTGTGCAATCCCTATCTCCACGGGATATGTTATTATCACAAATCATATCAATAATAACTTGTTTAATAAATATAAAGTATCTTGATGGTGATCTAAATTAAGTTCCAATTCCATTTTTAAATATATATATATATATATATATATATATATATATATATATATATATATATATAAAATGTTTTTTTTTACATTCATTCATATACCTAGTTTATGCGAATTTGCATATATTTTTATTATAAGTAATTATTTTAACTTAGAAAAATAATTACATTTGAATAAACAGTCAATTAATAAAATAATTATTTTAATTTAAAAATGATTAAATTTAAAGATAACAAACACCAAAAGAATAAAAAATAACAAAATAATACTTTAATTTTAAAGAACAAATACTTTAATTTACGCTGAAAAAAATAATTCCTTATATTAATGATATAGATTACTATAATATGAATTTTCAAGCTAATAATAATGCAAGACCACAAATTTATTTATAGATAAAAAATCAATAGTTTTTTTTCTATATAAAGAATGAAAAAAAATTTCTCTCAAGATATGATCCTTTGACATTAAAAAAAATCGTTTTGTGGAAGAATAATTGAAAATAACTTACAAATGGGTTAATATGCTTGATGAAAGAGAATATTCTAGTATTGAAGAGGATGATGAACTGGTTCAAACTACAAGAAAACTTAATAGAGGTAGGCTAAAGAAGGTTAATACTAAATCCTTTAAAGTAAAAACTTCTACAAATTAAAAACCTTTTTTCGAATGTGAGATGATTAACTAATAATAAGGTTTCATTGACTTGAAACACTGTTCAAGGAATGCTTTGGTGAGTATTACATATTGCCAAACGACTTAACTTTCTCGGGCGTTGGTGGGCATCTGTACTCAAAAGTTGAAACGTTACACGGTTTGTAAGATAGTCTGACGAGGAACTTACCTTTTTCTTAGTATGGTATATATAGTTCAAAGTATGAAATGATTTCCGTGAAAGAAATCATGGGTGTTTTTTTTTCATAATAGGGTTTTTTCCTTGAAGTGTGATGTAATTTTATCATGGGTTTAGTGGGTCCATGCTTTTTTTTTTCCTTTCGTTTCTTTTTTCTAATAAACTCTTTATGCAATGGCATTGATGTCTAGCATTAACAACAACAATATTAATAATATTAAATTTAAAATAAAAACTATTTAATTTGTTACATTTTTCTTAAAAATGATAATATATGTTTAATTTATTATTTAACATTACATATGTTATTTGATTTAAAGAGGACATTTGCAAACTTCATAGGTAAGCGAAATGTAAAAAGTTACTCTAACATTCAATTATCACCACTAGAAAATATTATATCATCAACAAAATTTTATCGACGAAAAAAATTATCGAAAAATATTATTTTACCAACAAATATTACGGACAAAAAATAATTTGTTGGTAAAATAGAATTTACTGACGAATTTTAGGATTTTAATTAACCCTGATTTTCCATTGTGAATAGAGATAGTATGAGCGAAGATTAATCCTTGTCAGGACCAAACAACCAAACAAATATTTTTGTTTCTTTTGTACATTATTTTTTTATTATTTTTTGAGAAAATAAACATTTTAAAAAAACTACATCCTTTTGCACCTTTAACTAAAGGTATCATTATAGGACGGACGCTGTGGGGTACTAATACCTTCCCCACATGTAACCTACTCCCAGACCCAAAATGTGGTTTTTTTGCAGAAATTGTCTTATCTTTTTTATTTTTTTGCAGTTTTCTAGAATAAACTATGGTGGCGACTCCAAACTGTATTTCTTTCAAATTTTATTTTTGGTTTATCGTCTCGTCGTGATTTCGGTTGTGATACATAACCTATACTTATATGTGCTATAATTTTATCTTAACTTTAGCCTATTCTTTGATAGTGTTAAAAAATGTCATCAAATCAACATAAAATACGTTTTTCTTGTAAATGTAATCTATCTGTGTAGTTAATTCTTATATTTACACAAGTGGACATGTCATGCATGAACATGGTTATGAGTTGATCCACTTATTTAAAAAAGTTTGCTTTATTAAATTAAATTATATAATGTATTAATATTTATTTAATTATTCTTTTATTACATAGTTTATTAATTATTTAACTATATTCTTGGATGTTAGAGATTTATACAAGAGATGATTGACAAAATATATTTTTTTCTTATTTTCCCTTTTTATTGGTGTGAAAGATATAGAATATTATTTTTTTAAAATTTAAATATATTTTTTCATTTTCAAATTGCTTTTAAAATTTACATTTCATTCCTAAATTAAATTATATTGTCTTTATATTTTTGTAAAAGTTGTGTAAACTATCTTTCTAGCAACAACATATAGAAGTGTATTATAGTCTAGTTGATGACTATGATTGTCACCAAAGACCAATCTATAGGGGGCAAGCATGGCCATGGCCCCCTCTTTAAAATATATATATATATATATATATATATATATATATATATATATATATATATAATAAAAATAAAAATTTGTTTTTACCTTCTTACAATCCTAATGAGCTTTGCCATGCTTTGCAATATAAGAATCAAGATATATTGAATGCAAAATGTTTTTGGTTTCCAACACAAAAAAACTTTGATTCAAAGAATGAGGGAATCAAGTTGGGAAAGTTTTGTTCAAGGAAGTAATATCATTTTTTGTGAAAAACATGAAATCAATGTTCCTGAAAAACTGTGATTACATTACATTTGAACATTGTTATTGTAGTAATTTGTTCATTGCTACAAATACCCAATTGCAGGATCTTCATAGTAGATTTTGCTGTTTTTACGGGATTGGTAAGTGTACCAAATTACACAAATAATAAAATGAAAAGTCCAAGTATTGTTTCTCAAGAGACTTGTGCAACACTTGACAACTCTTGCAATTCATAACTCAATTAGATAACAAATTTCACAAAAACAAAAATAAAACTCTTTTTGTATTTTCATCAAACATATGGTGTGCAACAATATATGATTAAGGCTTCACTAGGCTTGAGTTTTATGATTCAATTCAAAGCAAAAGAACCAAACAATATACTTTGAATTCCTTCTCTAACATTCACACATTTTGTAAACAAGTTGTAATTTCTTACCTACAAGTCTAAACTTGAATAATAAAAACCCTATGTCTAGCAATTTTTATCATAAGTTGGCATTAATAATCAAGATTATGATGTTATGAATGACTAAATGTTCCACTTCTATATCTAAGATGTGAAATCTATTATATGTTCTATCCTAATTAAGTTTTCCAAACTATATTTCAATCAGCTGGTACTTTCACATATGCAATCAATCTAAAATATGAAAATAAAAGAAGAATAGAACACAAGAGTGATGGAAAAAAAGTATATTGAATAGTGAAATTCACAAAGAGTTCAGAATACATTACACTCAAGCCTTAAATACTATAATAAGAATAAAGATGAATGTTCAAGCCTTCAGAATGTGCCTCTACATTCTTTCCTTTTAGGTCAATAGTCCTTCTTCCTAAAAGAATTATTTTTTCAAATTGGATTAGACTTGCAGCTTTGTACTGGAGTAACCAATTTTATCAATATCTCCTCTTGTTGATAATGTTGATAATCACATTTTGTTGATATTCTTCTTAATTTCTTTGAATTTTCCATTTATATGCAAAATATTAATTATGTAAACCAAATACTTATCTTTTTCAATTTTATTAAATAAAACCTACAAAATTTAAAAATATGATAATAAAATAACAATAAAAGATAAAAATAAACAAAATAAAACATAATACCAATTGGTTATAAATGATCACTCATAATCAACATGTTATAAAACCACTTCACCAACTTTTGCCCATCATCTAATTTACACAATGCACACATTTGGTAAGATCAAAAGGTCTTTCAAAGGTTGTAATAGGGCTTATCTAAAAGAAATATGATTTTTCAGGGATTCAAAAACACCACTGGCCTAAGAGAACAACTAAATGTAAATAATTCATGGTATCCTAGTATCCCTACAACATAATCTTCCCAAAAAATTGCATATACTTCTCATAACCCAACCTTTTTTCTTATTACATGTGATCTATCGTCTTTTCTCTTCTTTCTAATTTTCTTTTTCTTGGGGTAGGACTTTTACAAAAGCCTACCCAAACTTATTTAATCTCATACCCTGGTAGGGTGTTTATACTCTACCCCAATCTAATGTGAACTCATACCTTTATTTTACTTAACATGTACTTGTTCTCTTTGGCTAAGGTGCAGGACAAGATATATTTTCTTTAGAGACTAAGGATAAAAGAATAAAACAATTAGGTTAAAAATGGGTAACAACAGACAATTAACATATATTAGTGTTGGCTATTTGGCTAAGTAGCTTAAACATATCAAACAAATGCCTTTATCTTTTCTAACCAATTATTTATATTAATAAGAATCAAGCAAAAATCAACCTCATTTTAATAACTACTTTCCTTACTATTATCTACTATCATATGCTTTCAACACTCAAATATTTCCATAAGGGGTGACAATTCAAGACGGGCCAAGCAGGCTGGCCCTGCTAGGCCTACAAGCTCGTAGACAAAAACATGGGGCGAGTTGGGATGTTAAACCTGTTGGCCTGCACAAGCTCGACCTACACAAACGCACAATCTTTGTGGGCTTAAGGTGGGACGGGGTGGGCTAGCCCGATGGCCAGTTTACAAAATTAAAGAAATTGAATGAGGTAGTGCAGTTGTGGTGGCATGGTAAATTTTTTTTTGTACATTTAATCCCCACACCATTCATGGCGATGTTCCTGTACGTTCCTTTTATTATTATTATTATTATTATTATTATTATTATTATTATTATTATTATTATTATTATTGTTATGCATAATCATTGTATATAAGATAATGATTTTAGTTCTCGAATATGGAATATCTTTTTATGCATTTTTAGGTTAACAAATTTGTACCTTTGTGTTTAGTAAGGTGACATATTGTTATTGTACTTTAGCTATAATCTTCATTGCTATTGTTTCTTGTTTTTAGTTAGTTAAACTAACTAGAATTATTTCGATAGGAAATGAATATCAATTATATGGGAAAATAAAAAAGTTTTTATTTTTCTCACTACGAATACGGGCCAACCCATGGGCTCACAGGCTAGGTAGTGGAGCAGTGCGGGCTAGGAAAATATACCCCTTTTCGAACTACGGGGTGAGCCAGCCTGACTCGCACTTTGCAGGCCAAAACGGACAAGGCTGGCCTATTTTTCCATCCCTAGTTTCCATACTCAAATATCCAATAAATTTGGTCACACTCTCACACTGATCAAGAATTGATTAAATAAAACATATCAAATTATCTCGCAACCAGTGTGTGCCGCAAGTTATCTCAACTATATGCACAATTATGATATAAGAAATTCATTGCTCAAACATATTCTAACTCAAGTTGACCATTCAATTCATATATTTTATGACATGATTAGAACAAGTTCAAAGAGAATTTAATAATTAAGCATGTTCAGAAACAAACTAAAAAATATTTGTTGAACGAGTACCAATGTGTTCGCTGGGCAAGCAGACTCGCGTGGCAAATGAAAATACTAGGTCAAGTAGTCGTTGGGTGAGCAGACTTGCAAAGCGAATTAAATGTGTGACCATATGGTCACTAGGCAAATTCTCTCGCCCAGTGAGTGATGCTAAAAATATTGGGTTGCCTCACAGGAAGCGCTTGTTTAACGTCTTTTAGCTCGACACTTGATATTCATTGTGATGTTTTTTTTCTTTATGTTAGGTTGTCTTTTGAACCAATACCATATGCTTCTTTGTGTCTTATCTTCATTTTTATCAATACCTTACATTCACAAGAACATAAAAGATACTCGAACAAACAAGTTATCCTAATTTTCATATAATCAAAATTTTTAGAATTGGAAATAAACATAAGAATAACAATGAAACAAGTTCAATTATAGAATGATTAAACAGATTCCCCAAGCAACCTTACTTAGATGTCTCTTGTTGCAAAATTACAGTATTCTCATTTGTGATGAATACTACTTTTCTTGTTCTCTAAGATTAGACACACAAATGTCTCTTGTAATGCTCATTTAAGTTTGACATATCTTAGCAAATCTCTTAGACTAAGCATGCATCAAACCTTGCATTAAGAACCAGAATAGTGGGGGCCAAACACACAATCCCATTTCTAGTGAATTACAATATTTAGTTTGATTTTATTAGTTAGGCTGTTGAAATCTCATGTATAGGACCTTCCAACAACTAGATCATGTTCTAAGGAGTATCCCGAGATAAACATTAAGCACAAATAAAATCAATGGAAATCATAAACATCTATAGGCAACATGCATAAAAGAAAACACAAAAAAACATAACAGTCTAAAAGAGATAAAAAGGCCCAATTTGTGTTTGAACACAAGTCTCCAACAACGACGTCAAAAACCTTGTTATGGGATTGACAAGTGAACCAAATTGCAAAAGTAATAAAGTGGAAAGTCCAAGTATAATTTCCCAAAAGACTTGTGCAACACTTGACAACTTTTGCAATTCATCACTCAATTAAACAACCAACTTCACAAAAATAAAAATAAAACTTTTTTTGTATTTTTTATCAAACATATGGTGTGCAACAACATATGATTAATGTTTCACTAGGCTTGGGTTTCATGATTCAATTCAAGCAAAAACGCCAAACAATATACTTCTAACACCTTTTGTAATAAGTGGTAATCTCTTACTGATAAGTCTAAACTTGAATAATAAAATTTATATGTCTATCAATTTTTATTATAAGTTCACATTAATGATCAAGATTATAATGTTATGAATGACTAAATGTTCCATATCTATGTCTAGCATGTGAAATCTATTAGTTGTTCTATCCTAATCAGGTTTTCCAAACTATCTTTCAATTAGTAGGTACTCCCATAAACAATAATAGAATACAAGAGTGATGAAAAAGAATTATATTAAATAGTGAAATTCACAAAAAGTTCAAAATACATTATACCCAAACAAGGACAAATCTTTGTATATCTCAAGGGGGCCATGGCCCCCAAATTTCTATTTTTTTTTAAATATATGTAGTATATATATATATATATATATATATATATATATATATATATATATATATATATATATATATATATATATATATATATATATATATATATTATAGAAGGGAATTAAATTAGATAGGTTTTTATTTCTTCTATAAGTAATAAAAAATAAAAATAAAAATAAATATAATAAAGGATAAATAAATTTATTGAGATATATTTTTTTCTCTTGTCTTTTAAGTTTCTCACATATTATATTCATCTTTCACTTTTGCATGTTTTCATTTGTTTCTGAAAAAAAAAACAAAAAATTAGACATAAATTCATTATTTCTCATCAATATTCTTCTATTTTTTAAAATAAAAAAGGCAACTCTATCTTTTCTTTTGATAAGGAAATATTAGTTTAATATTTAATATTTTTTTTATCTCATGAGTTTTTTGTATATTTATTTTGTTATCAATATAGAAAGAAAAATTATGTGCCATATGTTTCTTCATAATTATCTTTTTTTTAATTGTGACTTGATTGTCACATATTTTTCTTAGTCATTACGTCTCTCAATTTTTTATTAAATTTTGATAAATTATGTATTAGTCTTAAATCCTTTTTAAGAAAAATAGGTATATTGATGAAGAATAAAATAATATATTTATTTTTTTTAAAGTGATAAAAGGAAACATTCCCATGAAGATAAAAACAATATTGATTTACTTCTTTGCATATTTTCAAGTGTGATATTAACGATCCAATTGTTGAAATAGATGAACCTTTCTTAAGATTAAAAGAATTACAAGTGGAATGTTTCATATTAATTCTTTGGAACTTTCTAGAAAAACGTTCTCAAATATGATAATATCAAATAAGTGAAAGATATGAAATAAGAAAAACTTATTTAAAATGAGTTTCATATCAAATACAACTTCAAAACTATCATTCTCCTAAAGTGAAACATTCAAGGAGATTCCAATACTAAATTATATATACTTTTGTTATCTTAGTTACAATGACTAAATATATAAATATTATGTATATTATTTTGGCTCCTTCAAAATTTTTAAACAAGATCCGCCATTGCACCCAAGCCTTGAATACTAGAATAAGAATAAAGATGAGATGAATGCCCTCAAGCCTTGAGAATGTGCCTCTACCTTATCTTCTTTTAGGTCAAGTGTCCTTCTCCCTGAAAGAATTATTTTTTCCTCTCTCCCGAAAAGGGGTGTTGATTTCCCAAAAGAGTTGTCCTCTTTGACTTCCGCCAAGTCCCTTATTTATAGATTTTTTGAATTGAATTGAGCCTGCAACCTTTTACTTGATTTTGTATTGGCGTAACCAACTTTATCAACATCTCATCTTTGATAATTAAGTTTTGTTGATATTCTTCTTAATTTTTTTGATATTTTCACTTATCTGAAAAATATTAAATATGTAAACCAAATACTTATATTTTTCATTTTCATTAAAAAAATCTAAAATATCTAAAAATATAATAATAAAATAACAGTACAAGATAAAAATAAACAAAAAATAAAACATGATAATGCCAATTATTAATGGTGAAGTTACTTACTTTGAGTGCAACTCTAGATCCAAAGGGGCTTTACAAATTATTCAATGGGGAGAAAATTTGTGATATGGCAATAAAGTTTTATCATGATGGTTTTACAAAACAGGAAAAGTTACATCTTAGAATACAAGCTTAACATTATAAACTTGATGTTCCATTTCATTATGAAATAAGAAATCTATCAACAAAGTTGTGTTAAGGATTGGTGAAAACAATAAAGCATTTGACTTATTTTTTGATTGACCATTTAATTCAATTGGTATTAATTCTACATGTTTCAACAGCTACAACTGAGCAAATTGTAAAAAATAAACTTAGCAACAAGATGTTCTAGCTAATTGTTAAGTTTGATACATATTCTATCACTCATCAATTTTATAACATATATAATCGACACAACTTAAATATGAAGTATCATGTATTTATTTCTTATAATTAATTTTATTAAATTTTATTTCCTTTCAACCTTTCAATTCTCAAATTTTTGAATTGTCCTTATTTGTCACATGAGTAACATTTCACATATCATTTTGTTGGAAAAGATGTTTCACTCTTTTTTTTAAATGGAAAAAGGAAACAAATATATAATTTAGTTTATAAACTAAAACACAATTTTTTTAAATAATTAACATATGGGAATTAAAATATTCTAAATACAAAAAGAATTATTTAAAAAAAATTAAAAGCATACATTCAATAATTTTAAATTATAAATCTAGTTCTTACATACTATGCCACTTTTTGGTTTGTCTTGAAAATAATTAGATTTGGCCCCCACATAATTGTTTCATTAATTAGTCATTACGGCTAAGATAAACTAAACCAAAAATAAATAGAAAACGAAATCAACAACAATAATAAAATACAGAAAGTTAATTTGTATAATTAAATTTGTAATAGCACTTTTTTATTGCTAAATCTTGAAGGTCTTTCATAAATTCTTTAAGCTTTTGTCCGTATGGTATTTTTTTTCATGCATCATATCAAAGCTATATTTTGAATATTTTAATTTCAATTAATTAAAAAAACAGCGCACTAATCAATAAATATAATATATCTATTTTTTTTAATATAACAAAGGACAAATAGCGAAATAGTTAACTAGTTAGACTGAATATAGAAGCAAAATCACATCAATAGAAATATATAATTTGTAACTTAAACTAATTAAAATAAAAATAATATAACATTCATTTAAGAAAAGGTTAAATATACTTTTATTTTCTAAATTAATTTTAAAATTTGTGTTTCATTCTTAAATTAAAATATAGTTATTTATTCTCCGATCTAAAGTTAGGTGAAACATATTTTTTAACAAAAAAAAAACCATAAATGTTATATCATAATCCATTATAAAGATTAGTTTGTCATATATCATTTGCCGGAAGGGATGTTTTACGTAGCTTATATATATATATATATATATATATATATATATATATATATATATATATATATATATATATATATATAAATTTTTTGAA
>Ga0214545_1008331_pt1 | contig 16624 bp, 19 predicted proteins | sample CNSS4metaG_FD_160064 | JGI IMG/M metagenome (GOLD analysis project Ga0214545, IMG submission 160064) | Root nodule microbial communities from cowpea collected in UCLA plant growth center, Los Angeles, California, USA - CNSS4 | ecosystem: Host-associated > Plants > Roots > Nodule | place: USA... | reverse complement strand
TTAAATTCGAATACAGAGAAATTTATTTTACTACATTATGACTTGTACTGGTTTTATATTCTTAGGGACCAGTATTTGATTTTTGGTTCATTAATTATAGCACTTAATATCAAGGACTGAATTTTAGCTGTAAGAAGACGAAATTTCCTGCAAATTGGAATAAAGAGGTTATATTTCCTTTTTATGAAGCAAATTGAAAACTAAAATTTGACATTGAAATTAAACTATTGAATCAAATATATATTTAAATAACCATAGCATAACAATCAATTTCTCAAAAGCATTCATGTATCATTCATTCATAAAGTTTTCTGCTAAATACGACACATCTGATTCCAGACTAAATACTCTTATTCATATTTGAAATCATATTCGATTGTATTTATATATCTATATATTACAGATTTTTTTTTTCCTGAATGGTAAACTTTGTTTTTATTCTATAATGTCTTGTTCTTTCAACCTAATTTATTTGCAGAATAATTTCAATCATAATAATCACCGCTTTAATTTAGAGTAAATTTTAAATCTAAAAGCAAACACAATAAAATTAAATATATTTAAACTAAAAACAATTGATTATATATATAATTTTCTTTTCTCAAATATTGATTTAACTAATCATTATATCACTCTTTGAAATTTTATATTAAAGTCTCTTTACTAAATTTTTTTACTAATTATAATATTTTCACAATTAAGTTTGAGTTGGCTCGTGTCAACCTTCAGTCTGGGTAAATTCATCTCGATACTCAAGATAAATGTGTTCAACTCAACCACTACAAAAGAGTTACAAATTAGCAACGAAAAATTTCGTAACTAATACATAGCTCAAATGTTTTGCGACAAATTAACTACAAAATTACTAGGGAAAGTTGTCTAGCTAAATTCAGGTAGCTAATTATAGAGAGATATAATCTCTCGCTATTCCATAGCTAATTAGTCACTAATCTCTCGCTAATTGAAGTGAAAAAGTTTTATGTACCACACCCAGCTGATCCCGCTAACACACCAACACATATCACCCTTGATCGACACCCATATCGGCCAAGGCTGGGGGACTGATGTACCACACCTAGCCAACTCGACCAAATAGTAATAAAATAATACATATATGCCAAAGAAGTCAAGTAGTCATCCTAGGCTGAGTTGGCCTAAGCCTTACCAGCCTAAACCGATAACCTAAACGTCTAAAGGAACAACCTGTACAAGACAACACATGACCAACATAAACCGCAAAGGAAAGTAGTCGGCCTAGGCCGACTACTCCAATATACTTAGTGAAATTAAAGCCCCCCTAGTGTTCAATGGGTCCTCCTAAGGGCATGGCCTAGGCCCAGGCCCACTTACAGCCCAAACTAAAGCCCAAGCCAGAGCCCGACCCATGGCATAACCAAACATGATTAATACTCTATAAATTCACGTGGACCCTAGTAATTAAAGGTACGCATTCATTACTCCATTAATCATCTGATTTGACCTTTTGAGAGCTTTGACTCACTTGAGCTTCAGAGTCCCTTCTACAGGTAACCCCTCCTAGGTCCAAGCCGACATGTATCAACCAGGAAGAGGCCAACTGAGGAGATGGCGGACTACATGGGTAAGGTGACGCTTGTGCCTAACTTATCTTGTTTGTTCTCTGCAGGAACAATTGGCACCCACCGTGGGGCACGAGATGAACACCTTAGTACCCTTTTTCTCCGAAGATGGTTTCCACCCACAGTAGAGCTGGAGTGAACAAGCAGGCGGATGCTGGTCCCTCAGGACCAGCTGGCATCACCCATGACCTAGCCGCCATCCTGGACGGCCAGACGAAGATGCAACAAGAACTAGCAAATCTGAAGAAACGCAGCACTGATGAGATGGAGGCGTTACGGCAAGAGAACTCTCGCCTTAGGCGAAAGATCAAAGCTGATCCCACCTTGAAGGGAAAGGCCAAGGAGGCGTCTGAGGCTGCAAGGTCCCCAGCCTTCCACCACACAGAAGAGGAAAGCGAATACAACCCCACCCCTCACACCTTCACTACCACCCAACAAACACCTATTCCCTCCACCTATCCCACTCACTTCCCATACACTCAAGCAGGACATACTGCAGCCCCTACCCCTGCTGCTACCCTCCCCACCACCCAGATCCCCTACAACATACCCACCACCCTACACACTACACATGTTCCACCCTACAAACCACAATACCTTCCAAAACCCACATCCCCCCTCACAACTTTACCTCCACCGTCCCCGCTATGATCAATCATACCATCCCACCTCATCTGCTCCCACCTCACCAGCCCAGACGTCGTCACCCCTTCACCGACTTTATCACCAACACCCCTCTTCCTGCCCAGTGGAAACCCTTCACACTGGACCGCTATACCGGTGAAACTGACCCTGATGAACACCTCAAAGTCTACATCAACCATGTCGCCCTGTACACGTCCCAAGACGCGGTCTTCTGTAAAGCTTTCCCCACCACCCTCAAGGGCCCTCCTCTATAATGGTTCACAACTCTTCCACCCTACTCCGTCGACAGCTTTGACACTCTCTCCCATATGTTCTCCACCCATTTCGCTGGCAACCGCCCACATCAAACTACCACAATCTCCCTCTTGGGCATTAGACAATAACAAGGCGAACCACTCAGAGCGTTCATAGATCGCTTCAGTAAGGCAGCTCTTCGCACCCCACACCTCAACCAAGAAATGATCCTCCAATGCATGGCACTCACTTTACAACCCGGCCACTTCGCCAACAACGTCTACCTCCACCCACCTGCCTCCATGCACGAACTCAAATTGCGCGCGACCGACTATGTCCGCATGGAGGAAATGCATACCCTCCATACCAAATTCTGCAATGACTATGCAGCCACCACCGCCAACCCCACCCCACAACCTCCCCACCCTGATACCCGCCCACGCGAACCTCGCCAACCCCGCTTCACCAAATATGCCCCTCTTATTGTAGCCCGATCCCGCATCCTTGATGAGGTCCTATAAGCTAACCTCATCCCTCCACCACGCAAGACAACCACTCCTCCTAACGCTAATATGACCAAGTATTGCCGCTACCACCGCAATCATGGTCACACCACAGAAAACTGCAAAGCACTCCAGGATAAAATAGAAGAACTGGTCTGTGCTAGTCACTTTCGTCGTTTCATCCGTAGAGATGATCATTCCTCTCGATCCCGCCACCCCCTCGATCCGACCACAGACGCCCCACACACGACTCTCGCCACGACAGACGCCCACCCCAACCCGCTAACCAGGAACCCCAACCGGCCCGCACCGATATCACCCTCGTCGATCCTCCACTACGCGGCACTATCAACACCATCTCTGGTGGCATCGCTAGTGGAGGATCCACCTCTTCTGCCAGAAAGAAACACCTCCGCCATATTCAATCCATCAATCATATCACCCATTCCCACCACAGACGCCGCATGCCTCCCATCATCTTCACAGACGACAACTTTCACGGCCTCGACCACCAATAGACGACCCCATGGTCATCACTGTTGAAATTGAAAACTACGCTGTTAAGAAAGTCCTCATCGACCAAGGTAGCTCTGTTGACATTCTCTACTGGGTCACCTATCAAAAACTCCAGCTCCTGGATACAGCCATGGTCTCATATGATGAACCAATCTATGGCTTCTCTGGCGAACAAGTTTCCACCCGCGGCTACATTCGACTGTCACACCGTGTTTCGTGATGGAACACAAACTAAAACCATCCCCATCCGCTTCCTTATCGTCGATGCACCCACATCCTACAATGTCCTCCTAGGTCGTCCTTCACTCAACACCCTCGGTGCTGTCGTTTCCACCCCCCATTTGGCCATGAAATTCCCATCCCCTTCCGGTGACATCCTCACCATCCACTGCGACCAACGCCTGGCACGCGAATGCTACATAGCCAGTGTGCGCCCGTAACTCCCCATCCGGCAAATCAACCACATTGAGCGACCACCTGGCTCCGACATCACCCTATCAGGTGAGGATCTAGACCCCAGAGTTGGCCGGGATATCCGTCTCGAACCTGTTGAGGAGACCTCCCCCTAGAGCTCCCCTATGGCCACTCCATCAACTTAGGCACCGGTTTGAATTCTGACGAGTGTGCCATCATCACACCTATCCTCGTCAGCAACACTGACCTTTTCGCCTGGTCAGCCCCTGACTTACCTGGGGTAGACCCTCTAGTAGCATTCCACAAGCTATCCATCTACAAAGAAGCCCGCTACATCTCCCAAAAAAAATGCAAACTTGGCGAAGAACGCCACCTAGCAGCCAAGGCTGAGGCTGGCAAATTATTGAGCGTTGGATTCATCGAAGAAGCTCAATACACCACTTGGCTTTCTAACGTAGTCTTGGTGAAGAAAGCCAATGGCAAATGGCGGATGTGCGTAGACTACACGGATCTCAACAAGGCTTGTCCTCGAGATGCCTACTCCTTACCCAATATCGACCGACTTGTTGACGACGCGGCAGGAAATAAAGTTCTTAGTTTCTTGGACGCATACTCTGGCTACAACCAAATCCCCATGACCGCATCTAACATGAACAAGACCACTTTCATCACGAACAACGCCAACTACTTTTACAGAGTTATGCCCTTGCTGGAGCGACCTACCAATGACTGATAGACAAAGTTTTCAGCCACCTAATGGGACAATGTGTCGAAGTATATGTTGACGACATGGTTGTCAAGTCTCCAAGCCACCACCAACATGCCCAGGACCTATCAGCGGTCTTCTCCGCGTTACGCCAATACAACTTTCGCCTCAACCCTGACATGTGTGTATTCGGAGTCGACCGCGGTAAATTTCTCAGATTCATGTTAACCCAGCGCGGTATAGAGGCCAATCCCGAAAAGTGCAAAGCGATTATCGAAATGCGCAGTCCCACTACCATCAAAGAAGTCCAACGCATCATCGGTCGCCTCACAGCTATTTCCCGCTTCCTACCCAAACTAGCTGAACAAACCCAACCCATAGTCCAACTCCTAAAGAAATCCGCTCGGTTCACGTGGACTGACGATTGTGAACAAATCTTTCAAAAACTAAAAGTCACCCTAACCTCACCACCTATCCTCCACAAACCGGATACTCGCCAACCCCTCCTAGTATACATCACAGCCACCGACCACACCGTCAGCGCCGCGTTTGTCCAAGAAATAGAGGGCACGCAACATCCTATCTACTTCGTTAGCAAAACGTTGCAAGATCCTGAAACTAGATATCAAATGGTGGAAAAGTTGGCCCTGTCCTTGGTCCACGCAGCTCGCCGCCTACGCCCATACTTTCGAAACCACAGCATCACCGTCAAAATCGACTACCCAATTCAAAAAATATTGCAAAAACTAGATCTAGCCGGACGAATGTCATCCTGGGCCGTCAAGCTGTCAGAATTCAACATTCGCTACGAACCCCATGGCCCCATTAAAGCCCAATGCCTCTTGGATTTTATCAATGACCTCCAGCAGACACCCACGGAGGACCAGTGGACGCTTCATGTAGATGGTTCCTCGAATCCAAAAGGTGTCGATGCCGGCATCGTGTTAGAAGGGCCTAACGACATCCTCATTGAAAAATCCCTTCACTTTGCCTTCAAAACATCAAACAACCAAGCCGAATACGAAGCCATCCTCACCGGCCTTTCCCTTGCCCGCGAAGTTGTTGTCAAGACGTTAACGTGCAAAACTAACTCCAAACTTACTGTAGGGCACCTAAACGATGAATTCCAGATTAAAGACCCCATCCTTTTGCAATATTACCATCTGGTTCGCGCAGTCATTCAATCCGCCTTCGAACGAGTCCGCATCGAACACATCCCTAGAACCGACAACATCATAGTCGACATCCTCTCCAAATTAGCCAGCACCAAATTAAAAAGCTGCCACCGATCCCTATTACAGCAAACATTATCTACACCCTCCATCACAAATACCTGCCAAAACCTAACCCACTCCCCAGCCGACAGTACCACCCCTCCCCAAAACCACAACTGGATCATTCCCTATATCCTATATCTAAAAACTAGCAACCCCCCACAAGATGCAGACAAAACTTGGTTGGCCAAGGCCGCCAGGTATACCATGATAGGCGATGACCTTCACAAACGCGGATACAACCAACCGCTTCTCAAATGTGTCACTGCAGAACAAGCGCAGTATATCATTAAAGAGCTACACGAAGGCATTTGCGGTTACCATTCCGGCACACGTACTATGGCTACTAGAGTCCTTAGAGCCGGCTACTTCTAACCGACTATAGAAGTAGACTGCCAGGACTATGTCAGAAAGTGCAAACCATGCCAGAAACATGGCAACCTCATCCACCAGAAACAAGAACAACTCCATCACATACTATCTCTGTGGCCCTTCGCTAAATGGGGAATGGATATCCTCGGCCCCTTCTCACCCGGCAAGGGGCAGGTGAAATTCCTGATTGTAGCCGTTGATTATTTCACCAAATGGATAGAGGCCAAGCCACTGACCACGATCACGGCCCAGCAAGTCCAACAGTTTGTTTGGAAAGATATTATATATAGATATGGTGTTCCATACACTATCATCACCGATAATGGCCGACAATTCATAGATAAGGAGCTAGCCAAGTTCTACACTAGTTTGGGCATCAAACACATCACAAGTTTTGTAGAAAACCCACAAACAAATGGACAAGCAGAGGCGGCCAACAAGGTTATCCTAGTGGAATTGTGCAAGAGATTAGATAGCGCCAAAGGCTGATGGCCCGAAGAACTAGTAAAAGTGTTATGGGCTTACAGGTGCACCCCTCAATCAACAACAAACGAATCCCCATTCAGCCTAGTTTATGGTGCAGACACCATGATACTGGTTGAAATTGGCGAACCATTCCTGCGCCGAGAACTGTACGACCCAACCCACAACCACCAAAACATGGCCACCCATCTCGACCTCCTACCCGAACTCAGAGAAAAAGCCCAGATACGTAACATAGTTGCCAAACGAAGAGCTGCCAGAAAGTATAACGCAAACCTTTGTCCACGATCATTCGCAATCGGGGACTTAGTATGGAGAATGGTCAGCAGTGCTAGAAAGAAGGATGACAAGTTCTCCGCCAATTAGGACGGCCCATACCGCATATGCGAAGACGTAGGAGGAGGAGGAGCTTATCGCCTGGAACACTTATCTGGGGAAGAGATTCCCAACACTTGGAATGTGTCTCACCTCAAATTCTACTTTAGCTAAAAGTATATTGTAGTTGAACCAAATACTTGTAACCCTGGGTGTACTCTTTTTCCTCACCTGGTCTTTTTTCCCTAAGGAGGGTTTTGGCCAAGGAGGTTTTAACGAGGCACCCCATATTCAATGAATAAAATGAAGGGTTCTCAATTGTATGATTTTTCTCTATTTTACTTTCATATTTGTTTAAGTTCCCCACCCTTACCACAAGTAAGCGGCCTGGGTCGAACACCCTTAACTCGTTGTTCAATCGTTTAAGTTCCCCATCCTTACCACAAGTAAGCGGCCTGGGTCGAACACCCTTAACTCGTTGGTTGATTCGTTTAAGTTCCCCACCCTTACCATAAGTAGACGGCATGGGTCGAACACCCTTAACTCGTTGGTTGATTCGTTTAAGTTCCCCACCCTTACCACAAGTAAGCGGCCTGGGTCGAACACCCTTAACTCGTTGGTTGATTCGTTTAAAGTTCCCCACCCTTACCACAAGTAAGCGGCCTGGGTCGAACACCCTTAACTCGTGGTTCAATCGTTTAAGTTCCCCATCCTTACCACAAGTAAGCGGCCTGGGTCGAACACTCTTAACTTGTTGGTTGATTCGTTTAAGTTCCCCACCCTTACCACAAGTAGGCGGCCTGGGTCGAACACCCTTAACATACAATCGATCGCGCCATACATACACCACAAATCATCAAAACCCAGCATACACAATAACATACAGAACATTAATCACATTAAACATAAGCGCAAAAGAAGTGTACCAACGTAACATAATGTATGAGCTATTACAGACATAGGCTCAAATAATATTTTCAAATCAATAAAAATCAAAGTCCTATTCCGCTGCATCAAGAGCCACCTCCTCGGCATCACCCGCCTCCTTCTCCTCTTCAGCCGCCTTCTCCTCCGCCTCCTCATCCGGACTGCTCCCATCTTCCTTGACGAGCTTCCCATCGACAACGTCCTTGTTCACATCAAACTTTGAGTCCGCAATGTCAACCTCCTGGTGGAAAAAGGCTGTTTGACGCAGTCCCTTCTCAAAGTCGTCGATGTGCTCTTGTATGATGCAATTCTTCAAGTCATCAAGCTCACCCACAGCACAATCATACTTGTCTTTTAACTCATCATACTCTTTCTCCAACTCTTCTATTTTCTTGTTTAACTTTCCCTCTGAGTCCAAATAGCGAACCTTCCAAGTTGCCAACCTTTTTCTCTCCTCCTCCCAACCCCTTTCCTTCTTCCACGCAGCTCTCTCCTCCTCGAACTTGTCAACCTTTCCCTATAACTCTTCAACCTTCTCCCTTCCTCCCTCCTTCACTTCCCATCGATAGAGCGATCCAACACGACGACTTAATATCAATGCTTTGCTTCCAAACTCCACCATCGTCCTCACAATGTGGTCCGCCTCCATACCGTCAATAGAGTTTATAATGGTATCTGGGAGGTTGATCGCAATATACTTTCTGACAGATATCTCCGGCAGCTCGATCAAGCTGGATTTCGGTCCCTTCGTCCTACTAGCCGACCTCGCCCCACTAGCCGACCCCGCCCCAAGCAAGGCTACCCTTACCTTCTTCACATCCTTCCCTTTGCTGGGTCGAGGCGGCAACTCGGCCTTCCTCTTCGTTCCTCCGTGCACGTGTACCTCGACTACAGATTCCTGTAGGTTGGGAACATCAATCTTCCCAGTTGCCTTGGCTTTAGCAGTCATTTCTTTCCTCAGTGACTGGAAGAGCGCCAAATTCTTCTTCCCTAATTGCGCCATGTGCCCTACAATAACATATTAAACCCCGGTTAGAACAACTTAGAATCATTAACACAGGTTGGAAAGATGTCGGCTGAAATTGGGAACTAGTCGGACAAGAAAACGCACACAAGATCTCTAAATAGGAAATTCTCGCAAATGAACCAGTAAACCCTTACTCGTTCTAAAATCCACATTTATAGGCCAGAATTCGAAACGGCAAAAACCCCTTCCCGCCAAAATAACAACTCATACCAATCGACACACTCATTTCGAGAGACATGACTCTTAAAAACGACGCCGCCAAAATCCCCCTGATTTGACCCCTGACATCCCTTCACCTACCATCAACCTTTTATCACTTTTAGCCTTAACATTGTTCATCACACTTAAAGGCTGGGGGACTGGTGTGCCACACCCAGCTGATCCCGCTAACACACCAACACATATCACCCTTGACCGACCCCATATCGGCCAAGGCTGGGGGACTGGTGTACCACACCTAGCCAACTCGACCAAATAGTAATAAAACGATACATATATGCCAAAGCAGTCAAGTAGTCAGCCTAGGCTGAGTTGGCTTAAGCCTTACCAGCCTAAACCCATAACCTAAACGTCTAGAGGAACAACCTGCACAAGACAACACATGACCAACATAAACCGCCAAGGAAAGTAGTCGGCCTAGGCCGACTACTCCAATATACTTATTAAAATTAAAGCCCTCCCTAGTGTTCAATGGGTCCTCCTAAGGGCCTGGGCTGGGGCCTGGGCTGGGGCCCAGTCCCACTTACAGCCCAAACTAAAGCCCAAGTCAAGGCCCAGCCCATGGCATAACCAAACATGATTAATACTCTATAAATACACGTGGACCCCAGTAATTAAAGGTACGCATTCATTTCTCCATTAATCACCTGATTTTATCTTTTGAGAGCTTTGACTCACTTGAGCTTCGGAGTCCCTTCTGCAGGTAACCCCTCCTGGGTCCAAGCCGACATGTATCAACCAGGAAGAGGCCAATTGAGGAAATGGCGGACTACATGGGTAAGGTGACGCTTGTGCCTAACTTATCTTGTTTGTTCTCTGCAGGAACATTTTATAATTGCTAGCTAATCTGTCGCAATTATATTCTCGCAAATTTGTAGCTAATCTGTCATAATTTTATTCTCGCAAATTTGTAACTAATCTGTCACAATTTTGTTCTCGTAAATCCGTAACTAATTTGTCGCAATATTATTCTCACAAATTCGTAGCTAATCTATCACAATATTGTTCTTGCTAATCCGTAGCGTATTTGTCACAATTATTTTCTCGCTAACTCATAGTTAATCTTTCACAAATCTCTTCTCGTTAATCCGTAGCTAATCTATAGCAATTCGTTTCTCACTAATATGTAGCTAATTTATAGCAATTCTTTTCTCGCTAATTCACAATTAATTTGTCGCAATTATATTAATAAAAAAGGAAACAGAAAATGAATGATTCTCTAGAGTGTCTAAACAACTCCAATATTTTCAATACACACATTCAAAAAGGAAAGTAGATAATCAATCCTACAATGATCAAAGTATATCCATCAATTATATCAAATAGTACAAAATAGCATAAAAGTTCCCACCAATATAATTGTTTTAGGACACAAAAGCACTAGAATGTATCAACAAAAAGTAATGTAACAACACAACTAAACATAAACAAAGTTTTGGATTCTTAGAGGAACATCTTCATTCTTGTTTCTTTAAAACAACCAATAATTCCCTCTTAAAAGATTGCATTTGATCTAGCATTTGTTGTTGCACAATTGCTTGCATTTCTGCTTGTGCCTTCATTTGTGTTTGCATTAATGCTTGCATATCAATCTATGCTTGCAATTGTGTTTTCACTTGCTCTTGCAAATTAGATATTTGTGTAGTTAATGTAGTGATTTCCTTAGTTGTTGGATTCAGATTTTGGAAAAGGGTCCTTCTACTATTGAGGATGAAACATGTGGACCAATGCCAAGATCTAAACTGTGACCAATGACATAGATTCTACATTTCTTATTTTCACCATTTGTTTTTATCCAAACATCAGAGTCAACTATAGTATGCTTTGATGTGTCTTCCCCATACTTTTTCAATCATATATAGCATTTTCATATAATTCCTACATAAAATCAATATGTTAGCAATATAATAAATAATTAGTTTAATATTTATAAAATAAGCACATACTTATAATGAAGTTTTTTGCTTTGCTAGACACATATTGACCATCTTTTCTTTTATAAACTTTGTTGTATAATTCACCGTAAGAAATAGGGTGTTTATGTTCTTCTTCTTGTGAAAAAAATATATGCAATTCCTTATAGTGGCCAACTAAAGTAGTATAATTCATTTGGTGGAAATGCATTTATAACTAACCATGTTTTATTACAACAGCATGTACAATAATACCAATTTGAGTATTTTGAACAAAAATCATGTCATTAGTGAGTCTCTCTATAACTAATACCAATTTATAAGTTAGAGAATGCAGGATGTGAGTTTTCAATATTATCAAGTGTTGTCCAAAGTATAAATTCTCTAACTATTATCAAATGTCAAAAGTATAAATATCATTTTTTTCAATTGTTGTCCAAAGCTTCTTGATCCTCCTCTGTGAATCATGGCATAAGGCTTGACAACCCTATTGCTCTTACCTGCAGTAGACTTTTTTTTCATTCTTCTGTTGTCCATATGTCTACTAATACATCCCACATCTCAATCCTAATGCCTCTTGGTCCAAGACCCTTTAAGTGATATATCCCAATAACGATTCATACATTTCCCACATGGACAAGAAATGTGTCATGTTACATTAGCAAATTTTGGATTTCTTTTAATGAAGCCATCAACGTCATTTCTAAATTCCTCAGTTATACTACCAAATTGATCTTTTCTTTGTAACATCCATCCTTTATCAAGTCTCATTGTCCTTGTAGATAGTTTAAACATTGGTCAACATTATGCTTTTAAGAAATTTGTACATGAAAAGAATGGATTGACACTAATTTAAGACATAATTAAAATTAAGAACAAAAATTAGTTAAAATAAAGTAAATATAACTAAACACTAATTGAAGCAAGATATTATATCTTCCATATTTATTTTTGCATAATAAGAGCAACCAAAATTTTAGCAATATTATAGTATTGGTACTCAGAAGATGTGCAATCCTAGTATAGTGGAACCTTTTTATCCTTACTAGCCAAAGTTCATTCAATAGACTGTAATTTCAATTAGTAGATTCATAAATAAATGAGATTTAACGATAACTTATATTGTTTAAATGTCTTGATGATAACTTTAAATCGATTAAAAATATATATCTATCATTTTGTTTAATTCTTATAATTACTTATTGAGTGAAAATTGAGTTGTAAGTGTGTATTGAACACTCAAACCATTAATAATAAGAGATCTTAAAGTTTTATTAATTTTCAAGTCACTTAGATCAGAACTTTGGTTATGAAAAGTTGATCAATATTTTTAAGTGGACAAGTGCATGCAAAGATATATGCTTAAATACTATGAATCTTAGAATAAGTAGGCTCGAATCTTAAGTTAAGTTTTATTTATTTTTTATATGTGCTTAATATAATTGTGTGTGCATGATAAAATTAGATCTCAGTGGAGACAATAAAATTCAATATGAAGAACAATGAGATGTTAATAAATATGTTACAAAATCTACTTTTGTTTAAACAATAACTAGTAAATGTTATAATACATTCTGTATTATTTTTTTATTTTAAACTTATTATATTTGTCATTGTTAAAAGAAAGTTTTATAATAATTAAAAGCAATGGCAGATAGTAATATAGAAGCTCTCATCTCTTAAACTCGTGGGGTTACCTTTTGAAAGTAAAAGCATAAGATCTACATGAGGGAACATAATAATGCAAGAACATCATTAGAGTTCTCCATTTTATTTGATCCTAAGACTCAACACTGACATTGCAGACAACAAACAAACCATCACATCTTCTTGACTCTGATCACCCAAATGACTCGTTTCTAAGCATGTAGTGTTCTCTATTTTCATATAGCACGTGAACAAACAAAAACTTGTGTTAAAGAAAGCAAAAGGTCAACATAATCCCATGATAAAAAAAGATAAGAAAAGGCTTAGTAAGAATCCACATCCAATTCAAAACAATAAATTTATTAGTTTTTTTTTCTTATAATGTCTAATTTTCTTATCTTTCCCATAAGAACATGTCATTTAACTTATTAAGGTTAAACTTATTAAGAATTATAGTGTCAACAGAAAACACATCACCAGATTAGTACATTTTTAATATATGAAGCAACTTACATAAGTTATTTCTATCATAGATGTTCTAATTGCTCAAAATACATGCTGATTTTAATTCACAATTTTCAATTAACCAAACAACAGTTATAGTGTTTGTGATATGGAGTTGCATCTTCAATTATAGTCATAGTGTTCATAATATGGACTGACATTTTCATTTATAATATGGTAGTTAGTGACAACAAACACTGCATTAAATTTGCAACCACAGACACTGAATTGCTTAAAGTCCCACGTTCATACCTAATATCAAACAGGAAAAAAAAGTTTGATCTGACTATACAACCATTGAATTGAAAAATACATACATTTTTAATTGCAATATTTTCCTCTAAAAACTGACAAGAAAGCAAATATTATATATTCATGAAATGGAGTTAGAACTTGAAAGCTGGGTTTGGGAACCAACAACTTTGAGACCAAATGTCCATAAATGAGGATGACTCAAATGGAACCAAATTATTGGGAAACATCATACGTAATTGAACTTACACATGTAAAACTACAACTCAACTTGATTAGAAGATACTTACTTGAAGAAAATAGTCATAAAAGGTAGCTACCAACTTATATTCACAAAGAGGTATTATGGGAGAACAACAAATCATACAAGTCCCAACAGAATTTCAGATTTAGAGTGGAAGATTATTCCAACGAAATTTCAAACCCTAAAAATCTAACAAAATACCTGTTTTGATTAATCGAATCAAAGGCCCAAACGAATTTCAGATTTGGAGTGGAAGACTGAAACCTTGGACATCAACCGACACCATGAATAGATTGAACGACGCCATGAGCTCTTAAACAGAAAAGTATTGTCATGAGTGAGTGGAATATTGAAGATGGAATAACAAAGAGAAGAGTAAGTTACCGATTAGGAGCAAGCGAACCCACAATGAGAGGTAAAACCCACAGTGAACAATAGTGATAAGGTAATGCGATGAGAGGGAGATGAACAAAAACACATTCTACATTTTCTTCGACATCGAGTCACTATACAACTTTGAGAATGTGGTGCGAAAAGGAGATGAACAGAATTCGATAAGCGAGGGAAAACCTATCAAATGTTTTTCCACAACTTTAAGCATCTATTATCATGTGCATTTCAATTGTGAGAATACAAAAGGCAAACTAAAAGTCTTACGGAAAATTTCTTCATAAATATTATTACTGTTTATCTATAAACTTAATAATTAATAGAGTAAGTTTTTATTTGATGATTTCAATATCAAATACTAATATTTTTTTTATCGCATTCTTTTCTTTTAGTTAATATTTCATATAAATATTAAATAATAAATAACAATCTATTTAAATTATTAATATTTTTAAACTTATTTTATTTATATAAAAATTAGTTTTATTTATTTATTTATTTTTAATTAAAAATAATTAGTGACTGATTTATGTTCTAGCAAATAATTGTTTTACTACAAATTAGCTATCATCTTCTTCACAATTTTCTTGCAAATTAGAGAGAAATTAATAACAAGAAAAATTGTAACTAATTTCTCTAACAAAATAGAGAATTTAACATTCAACTTGGTTTGATTTGTAGTATCAACCAACTCCAGTCGACCAAGACAAATCTGAATGCAAATCTTTACTAATTATTAGATTAGATAGAAAGAGAATCTAGCATTGTAAACGTAATTCACTTATTACAAATATTTAGAAAAATAATTAATATTTACAATTTACACGTAATTGTTTGAACAAAATATCATACATAAAGTTAATCGTTTCAAGAATACAAATTTATAAAAGAAGGAATTACTTTAAAATGAGTTAACATTTAAAATAATTTAATTTAATTGGGTTGGACGTTGTAGTTCTTTATAACACGGTTGTTGCCAAAGTTTATCTAAGAGACTGTTCATGGTTGTCGCAGTTCATAGATAAATCCAACTTTGGCACGTTGAAGATTCCGCATAGTATGCAATGCATTAGTTATTTAATAGTATAACCCCCGCATAGTATCACATGGATAAAATAAATCGCTTCTTAGTTCCATTTAACTCATGTAGTTGCAGTAAACTATTTCTTTTAACATGTATAGCAATAGATAACATGGTTCCCAAGCACGCTAAGGATCGAAAGAGAATATTAACCGCAGTTAGTAATCAATAATTACTTACAGTAATATCCATCTATCATTCATTTTAAAGAGCCCATCTGAAGTAGCAAAAATATTAGAAATTTAAGGTGAGTTCTCTTAAGAACCTCTATATAGCGGCAAATAATTAAAACTTGGATGCTCCTTGTTATCATCACGTACAAAACTACTAAATCACTAGGAAACCAAGAAGAGAGGGTGATCTAAAGATCAAGAGCAAAAGGAAAAGACAGGAATGAAACCAAACAATTATTCAAGAAACCGCTATATTTAGCAGAGAAAAGAGAACACAAATATGAAAAACAGAAAAACAGGAAAAAAAAACTGAAAAACACACTCGTGTGTTTGTGGCGCTTAGATGTAGAGAAGTGTTTTCTTAATGATTTTGACAAATTTGAAGTTTCACATGAAATAAAAATGTGTAACATAAATGATACATGATTAAAAACCTAATATTATATTTAAGTTTTTGGGTTGTGATATTCTTTTATATGGATTAACTCATAATTTCAATGGTTTTCTTCCATTATATAAGAAAAGAAGACCACCAAGCTAACTTTCTGTTAGAGGAAGGAGGTAAGGGAACTCAAATTTCACTGATTAAAAATGCCTAATATAACGGGGTTTTATAGGTATTTCATGGAGAGATACATAGTCTCTTCTAGGACCTTATTTAATAAACAAAAATGATAATTTAATTCTTACTTTTGACTCACTTTTGACATTTCTTAGGAGTCAGTAGTTATAATTTTTAGTTTCATGTTTTCATTTTTCTTTCCAACTCGCACATGTGCGTTTGGAAATAATATTTCGTAGAGAAAAGAAAAAATATTTCATCTGATGGAGTGAAAACATTTCCAATCAACCACATTCACAATCCACCCAATGTCATGGAGTACACCAACGAGACGTCGTGCTTTTTACTCTCGTCAAAGACGAAATATTTTCGATTTTCTCTACGAAACATGAAATTGTTTTGCCTTCAAATGCATACATGCGAGCGTTAGAAAGAGAAATGAAAAAATGGAACTAAAAATTATAATTGTTATGAACGTAAGGAGTGTCAAAAGTGTGCCAGAAATAAAAGTCAAAATATCATTTTCGTTTGTACACCCTTCTTAATTATAAACTTATTAGTTTTTCTAAACTTTACTTAGGAAAACACCGAAGCATTCTAGATATTTCTATATTTCAAATTATAA
>Ga0214545_1008321_pt1 | contig 16648 bp, 9 predicted proteins | sample CNSS4metaG_FD_160064 | JGI IMG/M metagenome (GOLD analysis project Ga0214545, IMG submission 160064) | Root nodule microbial communities from cowpea collected in UCLA plant growth center, Los Angeles, California, USA - CNSS4 | ecosystem: Host-associated > Plants > Roots > Nodule | place: USA... | reverse complement strand
CGGTTAATATTCTCCCTCGGTCGGTGCCTCCCCGACCCGATACCAAAATCCACTTGTCCTCTCAGTCTGCAACCGAATCACTCCTCTGGTCCAGTACAAATTTGATTGATGATAAGTATCAATATGCATTGTCATGTTTTGTGTTATGATTTGACGAGTGTGGGCATGTATCCAAGAGTGCTCCTAAAAATTTGAGTGTGATTTGACAAGTGTGGGCTTGTCTCCATGGGTGCTCATAGATGTCTAAGTATGATTAAATGAGTGAGTATATCTCCATGAGTGCTCTTAGACATTTAGTAGGTCCCCATGACTATTACATTTAGGCAGGTCCACATGATTGCTACGAGTTGGACATGTCCCCATGACTGCTACAGTTTTGGAAATTCCACATGTATGCTACGGTTTGGGTAGGTCTCCATGACGGTTATGGGTTGGGCAGGTTTCCACGACGGTTACGGGTTGGACAGGTCTCCATGATTGTTAGTGAATGATGTATTGTAATATATGATATTGATAATTCTTTGATTACGATCTTTGTTATATCAGCTTACCATTTTATTTGTTGTTTTGATTTCCACTTGCAATGATTGTGTATGTTGCAAGAGAGTAAATGATGAAGCAAGTGCGAATGCATGGCAATGAAAGAGTCGAGAGTGGGATAAGTTTAAACAAGCAATGTATAGTTTATAACTTTCTCATATTCATGTTACTCAAAATTCTTATGTAAAGACAATTGATTTTTGTTTTCTCCCTTTCCATAAAGGTCTTAGGTTATTCAGTTTAAATATTTTTTTAATAATATTTGGAAGTAGTTATTGTATACTTAAGCATTAGACAACTCAATTTTTTTTAAATAAATTTATTTTCAAAAATATTGTTTTTGAGAGGTTTTATTAGAAATCATTAATTGTTTATAACTAAATGGCTTTAAAAATGTCAAGAAAAATAGGGATGTTACATATAATGTCTCTTATTCACTCGCATTGTATATAAATCATTTTTCCATCTCATATCACATAAGGACCTAAACTGTGATGCTACATTCAGTGCCAAATCTGCTAAAGGTGGTTTCAACTGTGATTTTTTATATTTTTATTCTCGAGTTCTTTTCGAAGTTTTCATGCAATATCATGATTATTTTTAAGTATCTAGACATGTTCCATCATTTATGCATGCATAATACATATTTCCAGTTCATTGTGACAATTCACCAAATACCTTGTAAATATTCATCTTTCTCTTAGGCATTTTAACAAACACTTTTCATTTTCTTTGTTCTACACTATTTTATGCATTTTTAAAGTTCAGAATAGGTTTACACAGTTCATGCAATCATATAGAATTTTCATTCATTAGAATTCATTTTAGGAAGTAGAACCATAACTTTTATGTTCATAGATCATGCATTATGGACTAGTTTTGATTGCAGCTATATAGAGCTCATGCATCATTTTAGTAGCATTTTATGAATGATTTTTTACGTGTGAAGTATGTTTCACTCTAAGAAGGTCATAAATGGTATTCTTATTATAAGATTGTATATGTCTCATTTAGTTTCTTAAAAAAATAGTTGTAATTTTGTTTCCTTTAATACATGTTCTTATAAAAAACGAGTCTAGATCCTTCCCAGTTGACATGGAGAAATTGATTATAAATTTTTGAAAAGAACCGGAGGAAGATCCACCTATAGAAGATTCCTAGACATTCAAGTAAGAGCACAAAAAGTATGAAGAAATAATTGTGTATGTATGAAATTAAGGAAGTACTTCATGTGAGAATGCATTGTATTTATTAGGCAAAGGTGGCTAAAAATTATAAGGCATGTAAATCACGTAAATAGTTGACAAGTAAAGTTAATTGACATTAATTTATTATTTCTATATATATGTTAGTCAATTATCATATTTATCATAATTTGTGACATATTATGTTCACAGCTATATTTATTATGGTATATTTATATCGATAAGATATTATGAGAATATTTATTATAAGGATTTCATATATTTTTAATCTTTAAACTTGGATGCAAAATTAAAATTCATTGTTGTCCCAAACTTTGATACATTTTAATCCCTAAACTTAAAAATTAATTAATATATTTATCTTAACCCAATGTTATTATTATTATTTTTTTTTTGTATTAAAGGATGTTCTAGACTGACATTTGAGTTGAAATATGTCAAATGATCTAAACATCTAAAATGTCAACCTAAAACATTGTTTGACACGTAAAAAAAAAAAATAACACAATTGTGTTAGAAGAACGATATCTATTTACTCTTAAAGTTTGGAATCAAACTGTATCAACAATTTAAACGAAAACAAATTTTACTTTTATGTCAAAGCTTATAGACTAAAAACTTATTTAACCATTATTATAATTATATTTAATTAATATTAGTTTCAGCATAAATGTCAAATATTTGTATTTGTGTTTTTATTCGTCCAAATCATTGAATATTAAAAAAATTCACTTTATTATCAAGAATTTTATGTTGAAATGATGCATATTTTAAACTTAATATCAAATAATGAAGAGAAATTACACTACAAATGCTTCAACCACATAAATAATAACAAAGGCACGATAAATATTTGAGTATTCATTCATAAAATATACTCAAACCTTATCATATATTCTCTCTCAACAATGAAAGAGATGGCACAACTATTTTTTTTTATAATCCAAATGAACTAGAAATGGAATTTGATGTTGTCCTTCAAATTAAGCAAAGCATTGCATCATATCACTCTCACCATAGATTTCCTACCAAATAATAAAAACAAACGGAATGTTATAAATTCAAATTCTAAACAAGCATCATTCATAATGAGCAAGTTTACAACTAGATTTTAAGCTTTTCGAGAAATTTTTGATCTGCAATAAAAAATTAATAAACAATATGATATGATAACATAATAAGAGATGTTACCTTCAGGTCTTCTATTCAGAATCTTCTTTTCATTTTGATAGTAAAGACAACGACTGTAACATATATCCAATCAGTTACATTGATGAACCACCGAAAATAAGCACGTCTCCATGAAGGTTTTATTATTGAAGTTCCACAAACACTCCAAAATCCAACAAAAAATCCCAACCCCAGGCCGAGATAAAACTCAAAACTTAAGAGTTGATCCTCCTTTTTGTGAACTCTTCTTATCCTCGGTGGAATCACATCTAGGCATTGGTTTACGAGTGGCATGCCACAAAGCCCAATGTTCCCAACATAAGAAGAGTTATCAAAGGTATCAAATTGCTTGCCTACCGGAATCATTCCTGATAAGTTGTTGAAAGACAAGTTTATGTCACCGAGAAAGTCTATATATAAAAAGGTTATTGGAATTGTACCCTGAAGATGGTTTTGTGACAAGTCTATTGATTCCAAGTTCTTCAAATGACCAATGTTGTCGGGAATTAGTCCTATAAGATTATTTCTTGAAAGATTTAAGATTATTAGACCCATTAAAGATGTTATACTTTCCGGTATCTCTCCTGTTAGGTTATTATTAGAAATATCAATGACTATTAAATTTTGAGAAATTCTCTCCAATTCGATGTTTCTTCCTTTCAATGTCAATGATATTTTATCAAAAAAAAGCCCAATTCCACTGTCATGAAATACTAAAGGTGCAGATGTTCCATAAAAAGTGCTTTCCCATCGAATTTCCATATCTAACATTGCGCTTATATGACCAATGCATTGTGGTATTTCCCCTGTAATGTTGTTTGATGAGAGATCCAATACTTTAAGAGATAACATATTACATAGACTTTGGGGTATGCTTCCTTGGATCTTGTTACCTCGTAGACGCAGTACAATCAAATGCTCAAACTCTAACCATGTTTGTAATGTTCCTTCAAGATTATTATCCCCAAAATCAATGAATCTTAAGCTTCCTTTACAAAGAGCCAGAGATGGTATATCACCAGAGAAGTTATTGTTATTTAGATGCATTGACAAAATACTTCGTAAATTACCAAATGACTCTGGCACACTCCCTGATAAACTGTTATTTGCCAAATTTAGAACTTCCAAATTTTGAAATTTCTGCCAACAATTTGGAAGGGGGCCTGTGAGTGCGTTACTAGACAGGTCAAGATAAGTTACAGGCAGTGAGGATGTTTCACAAAAAGAATATACAAACCCTGTAAACATATTATTTGAGAGAAAAAATTCATATACTTTTGGAGGAAAAGGAGGCAATAGGCCAGACAAATTGTTGAAACTAAAATCCCATGTACTCATAAGCCCTGTCTTAATACATGATAGTGATTTTGGTAAGACTCCATTAAGTTTATTATGGGAAACATTTATGTATAACAAACTTGATGATATATCCCCAAGCCATTCAGGAAATGAATCCGTAATGTAGGTATTAGAGATTTGCAGCACCTGAAGTTTCCTTTGATGTTTAAGCCACAATGGAAATTGAGGCCCCAAAATGCTGAATGATGCATATAATGCCACCAATTGGAAAGGTGGAACCCAATCTGGACTTAAGTTAAATGAGAGAGAATTTTTACTCACATCAAGTATCTTTAAGCTAGATAGGTTTAATAGATGCTCTTCACTAATGTCACCATTCAACTCATTTGAGGAGATGGACAAAAACCAGAGATTAGAAAGTTTCCCAATAGTATACGGAAGTCGCCCACTCAATTTGTTGTGTGAAAGATCCAAAAAATGCAACGTAGCAAATTTAGTGACCTCGAATACAGGAAATGATCCATTCAAATTGTTTAAACTAAGATCCAAAGCTTTAAGACGAGGAGAGTGACCAAATAATAATGGCCCAACAATACTAGTGTTTTGAAGTGAAAGTCTTTCCAAGGATGAAAACAGTGAAAAATCAGGGAGTGTACCATTACTAAAGGGGTTGTGGTCGAGATTCAACACCTCTAAATCCTTTGCAGAACAAAATTCTGGTAAGTAACCACTGAGTTGATCAGACAATTTATTGAACCCAAGGTACAACTTCTTAAGATGACACAAAGTGTTAAAGGACTTTATGATGCCATTATCAAGTTCATTATGTGAGAGATCAAGAACTGTGAGGACTTTGCTAACATTCAACACCCATGACATAATTGAAGAGTCAAAGTGATTTCCCGATAGACTGAGGATTTGGAGGAAAGTGGAAGAATTGATGCGGGAGATTGATTTAGGATTGACTTGATGGAGTCCACAATCATTTAAATAGAGTTCAGATAGAAAAGGGATTTTACTTATTGATGATGGCCAATCAATAAGTGCGCCAAAATTGTTTTTTGAAAGATCAAGGTATTTTAAAGAAGACAGGTGAGAAAGCCAATCAAGATCTCTTGCAACAAAATAATTTTTGCCAAGGTCAAGATATTCCAAATTGGAAAGATTTGACATAGTATAAGGAACAGAACTAAGGCCATTCCATGCAAGTTTTAAATGTGTGAGTTGACCAAGTGAACCAATACATTTTGGGATCTCCCCCTGTAAGGAATTATGAGTGAGATCTAAGAAAGTGAGATGCTGCAGTTCACATATTGAAGAATCTATCTTACGCCCCAACTCTGTAGAGCGATTGAAAAATTCCATCTCTGGCATATCGTCTAAAAGATAGTTTAGATCTTCAACAAGTGTAATATTTGAAAAATTGAGATCAAGGGAGGTTACATGACCTGTTAAATTATTGCATGAAACTCCTTTCCACTTGCAACAATCATGACCGTTCCAGGAAGATAGAAGCTCCATTCCATGAACAAAACCTTCCTTTAACTTGAGAAGAGCTTGCTTGTCTGCCTCCGCACATAGCTCTGCATGCAAACTTCCATGACATAAAAAGATGCATAAAATGGTGGCCACACAAAGCTGATTGAGTCTGCTGCTAAGCATGATGATGAGCTCTATGTTTTGGGATATTAAAAGTGAAGAACGTATGAAGTGAAAACTAGCGAGGGCAAGACATTTATAGACCACAATTAGAAGAAGCTGACTCGAAGTCCATGCCAAATGCTTATTTACGTCACAGTTTTAGCCTTGAGTTGTTATATCGAACATGTTTCCTAGTATTTTCCAAGTCTAACTAATTTGAATAGTAATCAAAACTTGAGCTGAGGGCAAAACTTTTCTGCATTACAGTGATAGGTGACAACAAAAAAAAAAATCCACATTGAATTTATTATTGATGAAAATTTTTCATACCATTTTTCTTTTTATATTATATATACATTGTTCTAAAAATTGTAATTCTCGTTTTAAAATGTAGTAAAACAAGACTGCATTTACTTTTATTTTTTCTAAAATTAAAATGAATAGAAGAATTATATATCATGAAGGCTTCGTTCTTTTGGGAGGAAGGATTAGAAGAAGAGTAAGAGAAAGAGATTGAAAAAATTAGAGGATGAAGTTAATGTTTTTTTTTTAAGGGATTCAGAGATGATTTTAGAGTGAATTAGGAAGTGAAGTTTGTGACTCAATTGACTGATATGATATATTAAAAAAACTTTGAATAGATAAAAGTGTTAGTTACCAAAATATCTGTATTGTTATACTAATATAAAATTATATATAAATAATTTAGAATTATTTTTATAAATTTTATTGAATGATTGAAAATATAAAAAAATATTTATAAAAAAATGAATAATACAATATGTTTTGTATGAAAATACATTTAATATATAAGGTAAAAATTAATTTATTTACATAGAGACTTTTTTTTTTTAATAGTACTTTTATAAATAATAAATTTTTATTATAACCATAATAAATTATTATTTGTGTTACTAATTTGTATTATGTTGTTCTTTTATAATAAGGATAATGAATATAAGTGAATGAGTAATTTAGTAAATTCAGTAATATTACCTATAATTTTATTATGGACAATGAGATTGGATTTCTAATGAATTTTTCTGATCATACCTCTAATAATACGCTACTAACTTGTTTATCATCGCTCTCTATTCTTTGTGAATAATATAGAAAAGAAAATATTCGAAAATAACATGATCTATGATAAAGTACTTCAATGAAATGATATTATTTCATTGTAGTTGTTAGCCTTGAGTTGTTGTATTGAAGACGTTTCCTAAAATTTTCTGAGTCTACATAATTTGAATAGTAATAAAAACTTGTGCTAAGGGCAAAACTTTTCTGTAATACAGTGATAGGTGACAAAAAAGTCCACATTGGATTTATTATTGATGGGAATTTTTCATACCATTTTTCTTTTCATATTATATATACTGTTCCAAGAATTTTAATCCTCGTTTTAAAATGTAATAAAAAAGAAACTGCATTTGCTTTTATTTTTTCTAAAATAACATTGAAATGAATAGAGGAACTACATATCATGAAATAATATTATCTATTATAAAGTACTTCAATTAAAACAATTGTAATAACATCACTCCTTCAATTGAAGTTAGCTCTTTTGGTTACCATTTTTTTTTTTTTGATTATTTTGTAACTATATCTAATCATTTTATTTATTCACTACCCAGTTAGAAAACTTTTTAAATGCATGATCTCTTTAAAACAAAATTTAATTAAGGTAGTTACAACCGTTTACATAGATAGATCAATTAAAAGAACCTTCGTAAAGGAAACAAATAAAAAAAATTTGGATTGTGTTTTATTGAAAGGAAGAACACAAATATATACATAAAAGAATATATATAATTTATATATATATATATATATATATATAATTCCTACAATTACGCTGTTATTTTTATAAATGTTAAATATGTTTTTGTCCCTCAAGTTTCAGTAAAATTTGGAATTAGTCCATCTTCGAAACTTTTGAACAATTTAGTTTTTCATCTTTAGAAATGTGTGAATTTAATCCTTTTAACTAGATTTTGCTAAGTTTATCTGATGTTTCAAACGCATTTCATGATAGTATTTGAATTGTTTACATTGTTTGACCTATTTTCGCTTCAATGTTAACTCAAATATTATCATAAAACGTGTTTGAAACTTCAAAAAAATTTAATAAAATTTGATTAAAAGGACTAAATTCACGCATTTATAAAGATGAATGACTAAATTGGTCAAAACTTTCAATAAGGGACTAGTTCCAGATTTCACTGAAACTTGAGGGAGCAAAAACATATTTAACCCTTCCTATAATAATGCAAAATTGTTCCTGTAAATCAACTATTTTAATAATTAAAATATTTTATCATGATTCAATTTCTAACACTCTCCCTCAAGTTGGAGAATGAATATCAAAAACTCCCAACTTGCGCTTCATGGTAGAGAAAAATTCTTTTTCTAGTGGTTTAGTGAACACATCAGCAAGTTGTTCAGCGGAAGGAACATATTTTGTTGCAACTGAACCATCTTGAATCTTATCACGAATGAAGTGACAATCTATCTCTATGTGTCTAGTTCTTTCATGAAATATTAATATCGGGTTAGTCGCAATGTGTAAGGCTACTTTATTGTCACAATACAACAATGCCGGTTTAGGATGCAATATCCGTAAATCTTTCAACAATGATCGTAACCAAGTTAACTCACAACAAGTACCCGTCAATGCTCTATATTAAGCTTTTGTTGAGGATAGTGAAACTGCCTTTTGCCTCTTTGTTTGCCAAGAGATGAGGGAGGATCCCAAAAAAAACACAATAACTTGTAGTTGATTTTCGGGATACAAGGCAACCTCCCCAATCTGAATCATAGAAAGCATGCAAAGATAAATCATTTTGTAAAGGAAAAAATAGACCTTGACTTGGATTATTCTTTAAATATTGTAGCACAGGCATTGTAGCTTTCATATGAGGCTTACATGGAGCGTGCATGATCTACTTAGTATGTGTACCGTATAGGTGATATCAAGACAAGTAATTGTCAGATAAATTAAGCGACCAACAACTTGTCAATATATTGATAGGTCCTTTAATAATTCCCCTTCATCGGAAAACTTTGTATTTTGTTCCCTAGAAAAATCCACGTGCTTAACTCTAAGATACCCACCATCTTTGATAATTTCCAAAGTGTATTTTCTTTGTGATATGAAAATACCTTTCTTTTTTAGAATGAGAAACCTCAATACCCAGGAAAAACTTAAGATCACCCAAATCTTTTAACCGAAAACGATTGTGTAGGAATTGTTTAAGACTAGATATTGCAATAGGGTCATTGTAAGACCCGTGAAATTTAATTAATTAAATAATTAATTAATTAATAAATGCAGGTAGTGGGAGTCTTTATGGCTTTTAATTCTGACTTGTATGACGTGGAAAAGTAATAGCTTAAATGGTTGAAAGTACTTTATTTTGTGAAAGGACTTGGGTTTGAGTCCTATATATGCTAGCTGTGTGTTATTTAATTTATTATTATTTTTAATAATATGCTGGATTATGTTAAGTGACAATATAATCATAGGATTATATGAATTATCATGAAACATGAATTGATTAAATGGTTGCACGTGGATTTAACATTGGCTTGGTTATAGGTTCGAACCTTGGTAGAACTAAAGAAAACTTTCTTTTTGCTAAAATTAGTTTTGGCATGAAGGTGAAAGGGTAGAGGAAACCCTAGCTGGCCAAGGAGCAGCCAAGAGTGGCTGAAAAACAGCCCATAACGAATTGTGGTGATAAAGGGAATCCAATAGAAGGGGAACTGTGGTGCGTGCGTGAATAGAAGACTAAATTGGAAGGGAATCCAAGGGAGACCATTGGTGATCAAAGGAACTCTCCAAATTTCCATTTTTAAGCAAAAGGATCCAAGCTAGGGGAGCTGAACCCAAAAGTATACGTTGTTGTGATAATTGCATAATGTGTTATCTAAAATTACATGCTTCCTTTTGATTCAACTCATAAATTCTGGGTTTCTGAAAATTTTCCAGAAACCTCCTGGAGGACGATGAACTGTTGTCAGGCGCCTCATCTTAATATGCATGTTTCTGGGTTCCAGAGATGGAACCGCGTGGCGGTGCGAACCTACCCGCCAGACAACGCTTGGCTGCTCACCCAGTTTGCTGGGTTTGGTTTGAAGGGCCTGGCGGTGATGAACACCCGCCAAGCGACGCGAGCCATGTTGGCTCAAAATTGAGGTTCTGGGCATTCTGGCATGTTTTTGATCGAAGGGAAATCAAGTGTTAGTTGTTAAGAGATGATATGATGTTGTATTTCCTTGAATTTAGTATATTTGATGGATAAATTTGATGGAACAATATGAATGAGATTTTAAGGTTTATGAAATTGGCAATTTTCAGGTTGATAATGATTAAGGTTCGAATTATAGTTGGGAACTAGTAGGCACTCTTCTAAATTGATAGTACTAGCGCATGATGCACAACTTAATGTTAAATTATGGAAATTATTAGCGGAGTGCGTTCTGAAAACTTTGGGAAGGGATGCAGGTGTAACAGAATCTGGGATTTTCCTAGAAACTGGTATACCGCCTGGCGGGAGGCATATTGCCGCTAGGCGACATGCGTGAACCGGCAGAATGATGATCGACTGGATAGAGGCATATCGACTTATAGTGCAGACGAGCATTGGGTAGTGAACCTAATCATAAGGAAAAATATATAGGGGAATTAGTTTGATGTTGGACAAGGGACTCATGACTTGTGAGGTTAAGGGTGAGAACCCATAGGCAAGGTCTAAGTGATTGCAATGAATTGAACAATAAACTGACTGGACTTTCGTGGTAATGAATTACTTGAGCAAGATATAGTGTTCCAAATCGTTATAAAAAGTCTATTAGGAACCTGAGGTTGAATGTTATTAAAGATTACCAATAGCATGAATTAAATGGGAATTCTTGAGGTAGTAATTATCTTGATGGGCATGCACAATAGACACTAGTATTAGACAAGAAAACGACAATTAAACTGGTTGTGTGTCAATATATTTGTATTCAGCTTAGAGGAAGGTTGCATCCTTAAGAAAAATCGAATGATATGGTAGTTAGTCAATTGTGAATTATTATGGTTATGGTTTAGGGGTATATATATATATATATATATATATATATATATATATATATATATATCCATCTAGACAAACATATAAGAAGGATTCAGTAACCTGAAGGTGTGTAATTACAAGACTAAAGTGATGTGATCTGATTAAGAGTGTGCCAAACCAGTAATCTCGCATTACTGGTGCAGCGCCTGTCGGCAGGTTTGGAACTGCCAGGTGGTAGCTGTAGTTCAGAGAGCAACAGAAAGGGGTGGCGCTTGACGATGGTAATCGATTCGCTAGGCGATAGCCACCAAACAGTGAGCTCCTGGAACGTGTGTGCTTGGAGGTGAGGGTAGTTCCACTAGGCGATGTCTGCAGTATTGGTGGTTTCAGAGGCGCTACGCGCTTGGCAATACGTGTCACCCGCTAGACGATCTGGAAGCGGGCAGCGCCTGGCGCTACGTGACCTGCGACAAGCGATTTTTCTGTGGCAGGACTTATGTTTGCTCGCATTGTTTGCGTGATCTACAAGGCTTCTAGGATATGTTAAAGGTTGTCTTGCTAGTGTTCCTTGAGTTGGGGCACGAAACGTATCCCTTGAGTTGTGGCTCGAGATATGGGTTAAGCACATGGATTTCTTGAGTTGTGGCTCGGAATAGCATCCCTTGAGTTGTGGCTGGGGATGGCGAATGAACACGAGGAACTCTTGAGTTATGACTCGGGTTGGCGAGTGTTGCCGGTGTGAGTGTGTTAATTGTGGCCAGTACGGATGAGTCCAAATAGATTGTCCTCCTCAGTAATTAGTTGATGAGTTTAGTAGTCTAGGGACATTACGAACTATGTCCGTATTGAGAACTCCACCTGACGTTACAGTGTATGATCCGTAGCATGGTTTCCCACACGTGCTCTATCGGTTGTGGCCAATAGGTATGGTAGCAAGACATCTTGGGGTACTCACTAAAAGACGTAGAACACGGTTAACATCGGCGTTCTTTCCGTCCCAAACCCCAAGTTTGCCTTCATGCCTTCACTAGTGGTGTTGGGTCATCTACCATACACCTCCAAGGGCAAATCGACAACAAACTTGTTTCTATTCTTGTTGATAGTGGCAATGACCACAATTTCGTTTAGGATCGAGTAGCCAAATTCCTAGGTCTCCCTTCAATCCCTTATAACCCCTGATGGTTATGGTTGGTAGTGGCAACCTCTTGCGATGTGATCGCCTCTATCCTGAAGTCAAAATAAAAATTAAACAGCACACCCTCCATGCTAATTTCTACATCCTTCCTTTGAGTGGTGCCAACATTGCTTGGGCGTGCCTTGGCTTAAGTCTATTAGGCCTGTCCTCAAGGACTACACCCAACTCACAATTTCATTTACCTACCAAGGCCAACCAATTACATTACAGGGGATCCAACACAACCAACCCAACCTAATGTCCAACTCACAACTTAAGAGATGCATCCAAACTAATAGTGCATCAGAACTTTTTACCATACAAATCCTGCCCCTAACTGTTCCAAACCCTACCAAACTCCCACTCAACACCACAACCCTACCCCCTGACATCACAACACTTCTTCTTTGCTTCGATACCCTCTTTCAACCTTCACCATCACTACCCCCTTCTCGCCCAATCGACCACCGTATCCACCTCTACCTTAACTCCACACCGATCAACGTTAAGCCATATCATTACCCCCATTCCCAAAAATGTGAACTCGAAAAACAAGTTAAAGAATTGCTCGACAAGTCCATGATCCAACCAAGTACGAGTCCGTTTTCTTCACCAGTCTTGTTGGCTCGCAAGAAAGACGAGTCTTGGCATTGTTGTTTAGATTACAAGGCCTTTAATGTCGTCACTATCTATGATCGTTTCCCGATGCCTACCATTAATGAGTTGTTGGATGAGCTTGGTGGTGCAACCTGGTTTTCCAAGCTCGACCTTCGACAAGGCTTTCACCAAATATTGATGCACCTTGATGATATCGCTAAGATTGCCTTTCGTACTCACAACGGACATTATGAGTACCGAGTGATGTTGTTTGGTCTCTTTAACATCCCCTTAACGTTCTAGGCTACCATGAATACCCTCCTCGGCCCTTTTCTCCGTCGTTTTGTTGTTGTATTCTTCGATGACATCCTTATTTATAGTCTCTCTCTTCCATAACATGTTTCCCATTTGGAACAGGTATTTCAATGTTTGTTGGATAGTCAGTTTTATCTCAAACTTTCTAAATACCTATTCGCACAAAGGCAACTGAAATATCTAGGCCATATCATTTTTGCTGCTAGTGTTCAACATGACCCTTCCAAGATTCAAGTAGTGCTGACTTGGCCTCCTCCTGCCAACGTCAAGGCTCTCCGTAGCTTCCTCGGTCGTACTGCTTTTTATCGAAAGTTTGTCAAAGGATATGCCACTATTGTATCCCCTCTTACGATTCTCCTCGAAAATGATGCCTTTGCCTGGACTCCGAAAGCCCAACATGCTTTTACCACTCTAAAGCAAGTTATGACCCGGGCCCCCGTACTCGCCCTGTCAGATTTCTCTATACCTTTCATTGTTGACATGGACGCATCTAGAACATTTATGGGTGTCGTTCTAATGCAACGCAATCAGCTAGTGGCGTTTTTCAGTAAACCATTCAGCCTCAAACTTCTACTTTCATCCACTATGTTAGGGAACTACATGCCATTACTTCGATCGTTAAGAAATGACGCCAATACCTTTTGGGATACCCATTTGTTATCAATACTGATCATAAGAGCCTCAAAGAGATTTTGTCCCAAGTTATCCAGACTTCGAAACAGCAACATTACCTCTTTAAGCTTCTGGGGTACGAGTACACGATCCGTTACAAGCCAGACCCTCATAACGTTGTTGCGGATGGCCTCTCTCGAAGCCCGGATGTTTCCTCTGGTATATTTTATGTCCTTTCCATGCTTAATTTCATTTTTTATGGATCAGTTGGGACAATTGGTGACGGTTAGCTCTACTTACAATATGTTACTTTTACGTATTCAAACTGACCCTGCTGCTCTTCCTGACTATAAGTTGCATAATGGATTGATTTTATACAAAAATCATTTATGGTTGGATTCTGGTAACAACTTCCGCCTCAAGCTTATTGATGAATTCCACAATACTCCAATTGGCGGCCACATGGGCATAACCAAAACTGTTACTCGATTGTTGGCAAATTTTTATTTGGGTGGACTTTGTAACGATGTTAAAATTTTCATCCAACATTGTTCTATTTGTCAACAAGTGAAGACTGATACACACAAACTAGTTGGCCTTTTGCAACCTTTGCTTGTACCTACAACTGTATGGGAAGATTTGTCCCTTGATTTTATCACTAGCTTACCATCTTCTCAAGGCTTCACAGTTATTTTGGTCATTATAGACCGATTCTCTAAGGGAGTTCATTTATGACCATTACATACACAATATTCTGCTTCTAAGGTGGCCTAACTTTTTCTTGATATTATTGGTAAATATCATGGCATACCACACAGTCTCGTATCTGACTGCGACCCTATCTTCATTAGTAAGTTTTGGCGCGAATTGTTTCGCTTGAGTGGTACTAGACTCTGCATGAGTACATCATATCACCTTGAAACAGATGGCCAGACGGAGGTCTTTAACAGAGTTTTGGAGCAATACCTCCGTTCTTTTGTCCATTCCAATCCCCACCAGTCGTCCAAGTACTTGGCTTTGGCTGAATGGTCTTATAACACTTCTACTCACTCTTCTATTAGGTATTCACCCTTTCATATCATTTATGGCAAACCAGCTCCATTTATCCCTATTACTTACTGGGTTCATCCTCTGTGGAAGTTGTCGATACCTTATTGGCCTCACGCCAAACACTATTAGCACAATTGCAGCGGAAAAATCCTCAAAGCTTAGGCCACTATGAAGCATTATACTGACACCAAACGCCGTGATATATCTTATGATGTGGGTGATTTGGTTTATGTCCGTCTTAGGCCATATCGGCAACGATCCCTCTCTGGTTCCACTTATCACAAACTTTCTAAGAGGTTTTATACCCCTTACAAAATACTTGCCGAAATTGGTATGATTGCTTATCAATTGGATTTACCACTTGAGTCCAAAATTCACCCTGTCTTTTATTGTTCATTGCTAAAATGTCATCATGGCCCTACCCCGGACCCTACTCCAATTCCTTCGGAGGCTTTCAACCACCAGCCAATAATTCGCCCCTGGCAATTTTGGCTACTCGCATGGACAATTCAACAGATCCCCCCAACCAAAATGGTCGTTATTCAATGGTTCAGACTATCACCAGACGATACTAGCTGGGAAGAATGGGCACAGCTCAGGTCTGACAAGGTGATTTTTCCAGAGGCGGACATTGTTAGCAATCAGACCACAACCCATTTGACTAATGTAAGGCCCAAAAGGATGACTACCACACCAGCCCATCCGAAGGATTACATCCCATAAAACTCATTATGTCAGCATGTTTCTAGAAGTGCTAAGTCACATTATTTCTTTGCATAGAATAATTTAGTTATTATTTTTATTTTGTAGATTCCTTTTCCTACAAATGAGGAGGAGCTTCTAATTGTAATTTGCATGGCTATACATGGACTTTGGAAGGAATGAAAAAGCAGGCTGAAAATCAAAATATTTGTTTCTCTCCTATCTATTCTCACTCTCCTATCTATTCTCATGGGCTCCCTCAGCCATCAATTAAGGAAGTAAACACTTAACACATAACTCTACACTTAACACATAACTCTGCAAGCAAACTTCCATGACATAAAAAGATGCATAAAATGGTGGCCACACAAAGCTAATAGAGTCTGCTGCTAAACATGATGGTGATCAACTCTAACTTTTCTGAAAATGTTTTTGAATATTGAATGTGAAGAATGTAAGGATGAGTGAAGCGAAGTTAAAACTAGCGAGGACAAGACATTTATTTAAAGACAGCAATTAGAAGATGCTAAGATCAAGTCCATGAAAAATGTTCATTTACATAACATTTTATAGCCTTTAGTTAATAGTTATTAAATTGAAGATTTTTTATTTAGACCGATGAACATCGTCCCTTGCTTAAGTTCTCCCTATTCCTACTATTTTCCAAGTCTTCTTCGTTACTATAGTCTTCTAAACTTGTGTTGAGGGTCAAGACTTTTATGCCACTTTTCTGCGATAGGTGACAATAAAATCCACATTGCATCGTCTATTATTGATCAGATGTTTCATACCACTTTTCTTTTTATATTATATATTGTTGTAAAAGTTTTAATCCTCGTTTTAAAATATAATAAGAAAAAACTGCATTTAGTTTTATTTTCTCTAAAATAACATTGAAAGGAATAGAGGAACTATATATCATGAAATAATATCCTATCATAAGGTCCTTCAACGAAAACAATCGGAAAAAGATCGCACCTTCAATTGAAGTTAGTTCTTTTGGTTACCATTTTTTTTTATCTTGATAATTTTGTATATCAAATCATTTTATTTATTCACTACCCAGTCAGAAATTTTTTTAAATGCATGATTTCTTTTTAAAACAAAATTTAATTAAGGTAGTTAGAACCATTTACATAGACAGAGCAATTAAAAGAACCTCACGTCCGCACAAAAATATTCTAAAGAAATCAAAATTTTCGCTTTTTTCCTTTCCCATTTGTTTCGTGGATCCCATATGACTTTCATGTTCTCTGTTTTAGTTTTGTTCAATGCTAAAAATT
>Ga0214545_1008320_pt1 | contig 16649 bp, 6 predicted proteins | sample CNSS4metaG_FD_160064 | JGI IMG/M metagenome (GOLD analysis project Ga0214545, IMG submission 160064) | Root nodule microbial communities from cowpea collected in UCLA plant growth center, Los Angeles, California, USA - CNSS4 | ecosystem: Host-associated > Plants > Roots > Nodule | place: USA... | reverse complement strand
AAAAACTTGTAAAAGTAACCGTTAATTTTTAAAAATTTAATAAATAATTAAATTATAAAGGGTAAAGTTGGAATTATGAAATGTGGACACAAAAGAGGGAATCCCCTTTATATATAGTTATAGATACATTACATAGGAAAAATAATAGAATATGATCTCTTTAGGGTACTGAATCGGAATGGTTATGTAAGAGATTTTCTGCTATATTAGATGTAAGGGAAGAATGAGTTGAAATTAAATATTAATGTATATACGAAACTTTTTTATATGAGTTGAGATATTTAGTGTAATTATTATATATTTATAAAAATATATGAAAAGGGATATCTTATGTGTTCATATTTTGTTATTTTAGTTTTACTCTTAATTATTATTTAAAAAATTAATTATTTTATACATAGTTTATCTTTAACTGATATTTTAAAATTCTTTTTGTCAATTTTTTTTAAATTTTATTTTGTCTACATATTTTATTTATCTAATTTTATATTTAACAACTATTTAAAAATTAATTATATACCTTTTTATTGAACTCAAAATTTTATGAAAATAAAAAAAATACAAACACAAAGTACTATCCGTATTTTCTCTAGTATTCGATAAAGAAAATCATAATTTCTGTAATTTTTTTCATAACTTTAAATAAATAATAAATAGGATAGTAGAATAATTGAGGCTAAGAATTTCTAGGAAATGCCCTCCTCTTTCGGAATAATTTGATATTCAACAAGTTTTTGAGAATATTTAGATATTCTTTAACAATTAAAATTTGTTTTTTTTTAAATTTTGATACATTTTATTCTTTAAATTTTAAAAATATTAAGATTAAATTTTTTAACATGTTAAATGATATCTCATATTAAAACGATTTGTACTGTTTAATATTTTCTGACTCAAATATCAATTTAGAAAATTTAAGTAAATTTACATCATTAAATTAAAAAAAATTACATCCATTCATTTGTAAAATTTAGAAATGAAAATATATCAAAATTTGAAACCGAAACAAATTTTAATTTCTCTACCCAAAAATAACCCGTTTAGTTATGAATGAGAATTGATTGACTTTATATTTCATAGCCATTGAAGTTATGATAACAAAGCAAAAACAAATAATTATAGTTGATGATATGATGTCTGCATTACAGGAAAAAAGGGAAAAGACGATGTTTATGTATAATTATGCATAACCTTGCAGATAGCATTAGCCTTGTTGCAGATATTATAATCTCTGCTGCATAATTTTAGCAGGGATACGATGGTAAACCAGTGTCTAGGGTTGGATCCAGAAAGCAGCACCCTGGTGTTATCAATGGTAAACCAATTCCAGAATCCCACAATCCAAGATCTATTTCCATATCGCTGAAGGATCCATTCACAAACCATTTCAGCTTCTCGCTCACTGTGCTATCTCCGAATTGAAACATAGATTGCGCAACCTACATAAACCATTATTTTACTAACCAAATAGACAAAAAAAAAAACAAACCCTATAAAATTAGGGCTAATTGAGTTTCTTATACTGATTATAATACATGTATACTAACCTCACCCTGCACAGCATGGATCATTGAATCTCCCACCATTGTAGAATTGACAGTGACGACCTCCACGTTGAGTTCGCTGAGTATCCGAAGAATTTCACAGAAAATGAAATTGTTATCGATCCCACATGTCAGAATGACTTGAATCGCAGAACCCGTTTCATGAACCTCCATTTTTGGTTGTGCTTCAGAAGCATTCAAGGTGCAGCCACTAAGATTTTTCTTCTTTTCGAATAGCCTTTCCTTCTTCTCTTGCGCCATCTTCAGTTTTGTCTCCAGGCTTTTTATGTACTTCATCGCTTCACCTATTTGAGCACGCCGAGGTATGGCTTCCTGAAACAATTAAACAAGCAAATCACATCAATAAATATAGCCGCAATTGCAACAAAATATCAACATTTTTTGGGTTCATATTACACTGACGCAACACAACTTGGCTTGGTCGGCAATTTTTGGCACTATGGAAGATGAATCTTCCGTGCATCAATCTGAAACTGTCTCTAGGATCACAAATTATTTTCAGACAAAAAAAAAGGAACAAAATTAAATTATACACGTAATTTCCGTTCATGCATGCGATATATATGCGGAGAAAAGACCTTGGGATTATGAGAAGGGAGAAGAGAGTTGAGTTGGGCATAGAAGTCGTTCATCGTTTTTCTCCTGTTTCTCTCTACTATCTTTCTTTCAACTTTTTCTGAACAAGGTTTCTTTCTCTTTGCCTGTTGTTCATCATTTACTCTTGAATTTCTTAGATTGCTTACGATCAACATTGTGAGGTTTTGGGATTCTCATTACATGGTTTTCTCACTGCCTTTATATAGAAAAATGCTGGAATACTATTACCATTAATTTTATTATAATATTATGTATAACATTAATGTAAATATATATCTTAAAATCATGTTTATATATATATATATATATTTAATCTTTTTCATAATTAATATATTTATAACTTTAACTTTTATTCACAACTCCCTCAATGTGAATAGTAAAATAGTTTTTCCAAACTTTTTTACTTGGTTGGCACGTTTTGAAACTATGAGATAAAGTGTCCTTTTTTAACTATTTATTTTGTAATTTTTAATATTCCAATTAGAAATGTTTGTTGTTTGTACTAGACTCAGTTCGTAATATTGATGATCTATTTATGAACACTCTCTATGTAGAAAAAAAGAAAATCTTCGATGAAATTAATATAATTATATTTTAACTTTTATTCACAGAATCCCTCGATGTGAATAGAAAAATAGTTTTTTCAAACCTTTCTATTTGATTGGCAGGTTTTCAAACTATAAGATAAATTATGCTTTAGAAGACTCTAATAGAAGTAGTCTTTAATTTTTTTAATTTTTTTATTTCTGTAACTTTGAATATTCTAATTAGAAATGTTTGTTATTTTTGTACTAGATTAAGTTTCGTAATTATTTTTTCATATTACAATATTTTTAATTAAAAATTGACAAAAAGGTAAAAAATATCAATGACATATAAAAATATGCATGTGTCTATGTGTCTGTAGTCTATTGCATCACCAATTAGCACTATTTTTTAAAACAAAGATAAAAACAAAAACAAAATTGAAATCAATTAAAAGTTTGATTAAGGACTAAAAGATACAAATTTCAAAAGGCTCATAAAATAAAAAAATCCTCATAACTCTACCGCTTGGTTTGAATTACAGGAAAAGTTGTTTAGATTAAGAAAAAAAAAAGTAAAAATATAAATAAAAATGGACTAATTTTTTTTTATAGATATTATTAATTAATATTTAAAATATTAAAATTAATTATGTAATACAATCAATAACAAAATTCTTTTGATTGTGTTTTAATAAAAGTGAGTATAAATTAAAATTGAAAATAATCATTTATAAAAAAAAAATAACAGGTTAAATATATTCGTAGTCCTTAAACTTGGATGCGAAGTTGAAGTTCATCTCGGTCCTAATCCCTAATATTGAAAAATGAATGGATATACAGTTCTCTTAATCTAATGATATTATTGTTTTTGTTATGTGTTAAACGACATTCAAAATTGACATTTGAACTGGGATCTATCAAATGGTGTAAACAATTTAAATGTATTATGAAACACCACTTGTCACATAAAAAAACTTAACAGACTTGGGTAGTTGGGTTATGAGGATTATATCTATTCATTTTTTAAGTTTGATGATCAAATTATATCAAAATTTGAGACACGAGTGAATTACAATTTCACATCAAAGTATAAGGACTAAAAACATATTTAACTCAAAAATAATCTATGAAATGGAAATAATATTTTTAAAACTATTTCATTTTTTAAATTGATTTTTATAAATAAATAAATTGATTTTTAAACATCAATTTGTTTAATTTTATTTTTTAATTGATTTTTGTTCTTGTTATTCTATTTTAAAAAATATATCATAGGAATAAAAATGTACACATTAAAATAAAAAAGTTTGAAATAATATTTTTATACGAATCAAACGTCAATTTTTTTTTTAAGAATAAGAAAAAGTATAACTATATTTCAAGCAATATATTTAAGTGTAAAATATTTACATTTGCTATATATTTATGTAAAAGTACTTGAGTTGTATATATGTTTTTATCTTATTGATGTATAATTTTCGTTTTGGGCTTTTATTTCTTAAGGACCAATTCACCCAATTTATGACAAGGATATCTGAACGGGCCTGATAGGGTTGGTTTACTTTGTTTCGAAAATAAATCTCATCACCATTGTAAAAAGCGTAATTTATTTTTTGTTCAAATTTATCAAAATGAACAATTTTTTTAAAAGAATTACGAATATGACTAAATTAAATCGATATATATAATTTTATTGTAAAGAAGTGGTGATGATATTAACAATTGGTACGATACTTTCTAGGAAAATACTCATTGGTATGATATTTTCACTTGTCCTATCTTTAGGTCAAAAATGTGAACATGTGTAGTCTACAATTTAGAGCCACGCAATATACACAGATAATATCATTGTCGATCGACGTATATTTTTGGTAATATATAACAATTACTTTTTCAAGATGTTATAATTGATTGATATTTATGTCATAACATAACATGTAATGATATGTCATTTTCAAGAGAGAATATTTAAATATTTAAATATGTAAATAACTTATGTTTGACTGATAAAATATTAATTTATTAACACATGTTTTAACATAGGATACATAAAATAACAAATTAATCTAACTAAATAAAAATAATAACATAATAACATAAAGAACCTCGTGCATGCTTCGAAGTACTCTCTTATCGTTGACTATAAATAATTCAAGAGTCATACATCACTCACTTCTGTTATGTTAATAAATAATTCAAGGTCATGTTAATACATCTCTGTCCATCTATTAGAAAGTAAATAAACTTACATAAATTTGACATTAGTTATGCTAACATATATTAAGTCTATAAATATTTTTTCATTATATAAAAGTTTATTAAATTATACATATAAGAGTCACATTTGTTTTCTTCCTCTCCAATTTCTTTAAGTGAGTCACATGTTATTACTTTCAAAAAAAATAATTTTTTTAAAATGAAAAACTAAAATTGTCGATCTAATAGAATGGAATCAAAAATCATAAACTTGATATTATAATAGGAGAAAATGTTTAACTTGAACATAATTAAATATTACTTGTTACGTTAATTTATTTCATGTTGCGTCATAAATCAACCGTGATTTGGGCAAATATTTAACAATTATATTAAAGTAATAAACTTTACAACATTAAAAGACCAGAAGCTCATAAATAAAATTCAGAATAATAGAATTATGAATTGAAAAATACTAAAATTATGTTTTTAACCTATTTAATTTAATGGGAACTATTAAAAAGTCAAATAAAACGACTGAAATTAAATTCTCCAAAAGAAATTGTTGTTTGCAATGGTTTGTTTGATTCGATTTGGATTCAGATTCGATTTGGATTCACGTTTGCGCGTTTAGCTAATTTGTTCTTTTTTGTTGGTGACTTATGGACTTGTCCCTTTCAAACACGTGGAAAATTAGCGATGTCATGTACAAAATGGGGAGAAAAATATAAATGAATGTAACAACTGTGATCAATTTACAGGACATTTATGTTTTACAAAAATAATCTGTTTTAAAAAAATTGACAATTTTCAGTGAAAATATTTTTTAACCCCTGTTTGTTACTGAAAATACACGTACTCTTGGTATATTTGCTTGTTTATTGTATTGTATTAAAATAATATAAATTTAAAAACTTTAAAACTAAACAATTTTGTGTGGATAAGATGGAAGGATTTATCCCATTATTTTCTATTTACTCAAAATAAAAATTCACTTTAGATTATATACAACTAATTAATTATGAGGATGAGTATGAAGTCCAAACAATCAGCTCAAGAAAGTAACATATTCGTGACGAAATAATCAAAATTTAACTTCTTATTAATTTATTACGAAATCTTTTGTAAGAGATTTGCTAGGAAATACCAAAGAAATGTATAGGTAGTCAAGCAGCAAGAAACTAGTCCCTTATTGTTTCCTTGCAATACGAGAACAATCTCACTCTAAGTGCTCATTTATCAGTAAAAAGAAAGCATATTAATTAGTTATAAGATTTGTTTATTAATTTATAATAATTTTGTAGCAAAATTTTCAAGCGAGTTTCTATTATAACAAAAATGTCACAAGTCATGAAGATTTTAATGTATAAAAAAGTGAAGTTATTAAAACTCATAATAATTTAATTTTTTTATACATTAAAATCGATATAACTTGTGATATATTTTTTAAAATAAAAAAAGAAATTATAATGTATCATGACAATTTCATTATAAAATCATTCTAATTCATGTCATATTCATCTTATTTTACAAAGATAATAAAAATAAATCAACCCAAATTTACAATTTTTATTTCGAACCAACCCCTAGATGCTAGAAAATCTGCTTGAGTTCATTCAACAAAAAAACTACATCATATCAGTGTAAAAATTAATCACAGAATGTAAAAATTTTCAGGTTTCCTTCCATGCACATAGAGAGAGAAAGAAGAGACCTTAGGATTGTAACTAGGGAGAAGAGAGCTGAGTTCAGAATAAAGATTCTTCATTTGATTTCTGTAGGATCTTTCTTTCGACTCTGATTGAACAAGGTTGACTGTCCAGTTGCAAATCCATGTGGCAGCAATGATTGATCTTGAAATTTGAAATTTAGAAATTAGGATTATGCGAAGATGCTTAGTTAGTTTTGTATTTATAGTAAAACATTATATTGATGATAGGATTAGGGACATTCACTCCTCACACTTGGTATAGTAAGAAAACAAACAATAACTGATTACTATCGTTACTAAATATTAATTTATAAACTTTAAATTATTAATATTTATTATTTAAATAATTTTACTATAAAATGAATAATATTAACTAGTTTATTAGTTTTTTATTACTAAAATGAATTATTATTTGAAAATGTTATTGTAATTATGACTGACCCTGATGTAAGAAAATGGAAATAGAAAGCTGTGGTCACTTGACATCATTATCTTTGGTAAGCTGTGGTCATAGTTTTTAAAATGTTCAAATTCACACCTAAAGTCGGTGTGTGCATCTCATCTGATCCTACTTTGGATCCTCTGACTGGACCACAACAATAAATGTCTGTCATTTTCGTCGTGTTCAACAACGTTATACTGTTCAAAGTACAACACAGGAAAATTTTTATATTACTTATTAAATTACAAAATTAAGTTTTCTGATTGGATCGTGTGTACTATTCTTTTAGTTGAAACCAGGTTATTTTTATCTTGTGGAGTGGAAGGGTTTTGCTTGGAGGATATGTTGAAGCATGTTGTGAAAACAGGAGTATTAAAAAACAATCCATCCCCTCAGAAGTTTCCCACAAAAAATCAATCCTTCTTACAAAGTTGGATGCTATTTTTGAATTCCTTACAAACATTTCAAAAAGAAAAAAAAAATCTTGTATCTTTGAAAACTTGTATAGTAGATAAGTTATTAAAAACAGTAATCATTTAGAAAAAAAACTGATATTGTTGTACTCTTACTCAGATATAGAAATATTAATTAACTATTTTTAATTTCATCTTCAAAAATATTTTCCATTAAAAAAATGTCCAGAATATTATTTATTTTTCACTGCACCGGAAAAACCTTATAGTAACGAAAAAAACCATCTTAGTTATCGATAGAATGTATTATGTTTTTTTTTTAATTCACTTTTTAAACCAATTTTTTTTAATAATTAAAATTAAAGTAATTAATTTTAAAAATTTATTTAATGATCAATTATAAATTTTTTACTCATAATAATAATTATGTTAATAATTAATAATTTTTAATTTTATAAATATCAATGAGAGAGTAAATCGCAAATCTAGAACTCCGGCTAATAAAAGTCCCACAATGAGAGCTACAAATCATAAACACACTTAGTTATGGGAAGTAGGTACCCAAACACCAAGCAACCACGAAATTTTATTCAACAACATTAAGAAATAAAAAAAAAAAAATCAGCTAGAATGAAATAAAGAATCTAAAATTCAAAAGATAAGTTTGAAACTAACACGACAGTAAATTAATGAATTCAATAAACATCACTGCCGATAGAGATAGAAAGAACAAAACTAAAATTAATTTCAAATTGTTTTTCCATGAAAGGAGAGAGATAGAAAGAACAAAATTAAAACAATAGCATAAGCTAGGACAAAATAGATCATAGTAGAAAATTAAGCCATTTTAATGTTTTTTTTTCTGTTTATTTTTTTATTTATTTTTAACTGCAGTTATTTTTATTGTCAATGAAAGACCACTTTTTTTTTTTAGTTATTTAGCTGTTATCTATCTACCCAAAGTTAAGTCTATTTATTTTATGAGGATGGTTACCTTGTTGTAATTTTACATATAGACACTTACATATTTAATAACCTAACTTCAACATTTTAAATGTGAAACAAAGAAATTGACCTAAAAGTCAAAAAGTTTGGAGTGTTTGTTTTAGAGAGTTAACTGAATTAAAGGAGCATGAAAACCTAGGTCTTTTTGGAGAAGAGCAAGTTAGTCTAAGTCTTTTTAGTCTACCATTAAATATAAAGTCTATTTGGTTGAATTTGGATAAAAGTTTGTGCTTCATAGAGTCCTTAGTGAAAAAATACAAAAAAAAAAAAAATGCTAAATCCTATCAATAATGTTCTATATCTCTCATCTCATACTCTCTTTTTTATCCTTCACTTAGTTATTCCTCATCTTATGATGACAACAAGGAAGCGTGAGGTGAGTTCTATTATTCCATATTCATTTTTAAAACAAAAATTCGTTATCATCTTCATCTCATATTTGGTATAAGATTTTTGTCTCATTTTTCATCCCTATTGGGTAATATATATATATATATATATATATATATATATATATATATATATATATATATATATATATATATTGTGTGAAAATATATAAGTTGTGGGAGAATTTGTGAATTCAACTCTCCAATCATACAAAAAACTAACAGCTAATTGTCCATAAAAAAAATCCAAAGGAGACAAATGAAATTTATTTTATCAAAACAAAATTAAGGATCAAAGTAAATAGAGAAGATAAGTTTTATATCACCTACTAAATGAAGAACTTAAGCGATTGAACACTTGAAACTAAATTTTTTTCATTTGAAAAATAAACAATAAAGAAAAAATACTAAGAATGGGTAAAAATAATTAAATGTGAAACATAAAATCGTTCCTAATATTATATTTGTGCATAACCACACAAAAGAAAAAAAATATCTAATCAAGATTGTATTGAGATTGAAAATGTCTTTGAGATATGACTAGATAGAAAATTATATATATATATATATATATATATATATATATATATTCTTTTTACTTAATAAATTATATATACTTTAATAATTTAAATGGGAAGAAAATGAGGATATGATATATACTAATACGGGTATGTAAAAAGAGACAAGACAAGTATGTACGCACTCATCTCATCTCCATACCAAATTAAAAATTAGATATTATTGATACTCATACATATCCAATCCATGTCGAGATGGACCAACAAAATGTAAACAAGTTTGAATACAATAGAGATTCATTTGCCATAACTATCTCTTGTCTTTTCAGAAATATATTAATTTAAAAAGTGTTAAGGAAGGGTAAAATGTAAATAAATTTGGTATATATCCATAATTTATCAGATTTTTTAGGATAAAATTTAAGGAAGGAGAGGCAGAATCGAGCCTTGGTTGTCACACTATTAAATTAACTCACTTTTTCTACCAATTTTATCTAACTTTTTTTTTAAAAAATACTTATACATTTTGCTATGAAAAAAAAAACTTGCATGTAATTACTGTTGATTTGTTTACAAAAATATTTTGTATAAAACACTTTTCACAACTAATTTTGTAAGAAATACTTACAAATTTTATAATTTTTTAGGAAATAATTATCTACATAAGAATTACTTATCAATTAAGATTCTTAAAAAAATTGACAGAAAAAAGTATTTTTTTACAAATTTTTTAATAAATTTACAAGAAAAATCTTATGTAATAAAATTTTTTACTTTAGTGTCAGATTCATTGGATAAATCAAATTTTAAAGGAAATTGATAAATAATAATCTTTACCTAATGAAATTAATCAAATATTCTAACCCAACCACAGTTAAACAAATAACAAATAATATACTGAGATTTTTCATTTGAAAAAATCTTTGATGTTATAAATACAAAATATTTAGGTGTTTACTACTTTGAGAGACGGTTTTAGTAGTCTACTAGAGATTTTTTATTTCTTTTTAAATAAGAGTTAAAATTATATTTTAGGTTGAGATGCAAAATAGAATTTTAATTATATAATTCTATTTTTAAAAACTATAGGTTTTCATCAAAGTATTTTCTCTAAGATATTTTGAAGTTAATATTTATCCATTCTTTCCTGAGACAAAAAAAGTGGTAGAATAGCAATTTTTTAATTATATGATAAAATAAGTTATTTTTTTATGAAATTTTAAAAAAAATTATATGATTTTGATATTTTATAATATTTTTTAATATTTGGAGCTAAGTAGTTTGTTGAATTGTTTCTTCTAGGAAAGTATATGCACGACAGACTTTGTCAATGCAAGGGAGTTCTCAAAGTTTTAGGACAATGGAGTTTAACATTTGTGGGAGATGAGGTTTGTAAATATTAATGGATGTGGAAATGAATAATAAAATGTGATAAAGAAGAAAAAACGAAAAAATCACGTAGAAAAAGTTGTCAAATTTTACTGATTTTTCTTTTTTTAAAAAAAGAAACCTGACACTTATCGGGAGTCAAAATACCTCTGATGTGTTTGTGCTAATAAACTTCCCGCTAAAATTAAATATCGTTGTAGTGAACATAACGTTTAATCATGAAATAAAAATTTGATGAATTATTATTAGTTATTATGTTATAAAATTTATCTTAGAGTAATTATCGTAAATAAATGACTACTCATTAATTAATCGTACAATATATCAGTTATTTTATTAATTTAAAAATATTATAATATATAAAAGTTACAAAAATGATATTTTATCTTATTTAGTCAGATTGAGACTAATTAATCCTTGGTCCAAAATTTATATACTTAAAACCCTTTGCCATGCATTATAAGAAAATTAAACTCAACTAATTTGTTGTAGTGTTCACAAGATGTTTATATTTTTGGCCTTCTTCACCCTGAAGCTCAATTATTATCAGTCTCTTTCCACAGGAAACTATTGTACAATTTCGCCTTTGACTAGAATGTTTGAATTATTTTTAAATTTTGTATAAATATAAAATTAAAAAAAAAAACAAGATGAACAAATCACGCTCTAAGACTTTAAAATGAAGTCGTTTTTCTTTTTTTATTTATACCAATCTATTTTTTTTCCCTAAAATTATACCAGTTGGCACATTTTTTATTATTAATTTTTTTATTCTAAAATCGTGCAAATATTTACTCTTTTCTTTTTCATTTTTGTTCTAAAGTGCAAAATGATGTTAGAAAAATTGTGCTGAGAAAAATCATGTACATTTTGAAGAATATATATAGGAGTATGAAGAAGAAATGGTTTTGATAAGTCAGGAGAGTATTTATATATAAAGTGTACAAACAAATATGATAAGTATGACGATCCAACGACACTCATTAAACATTATTAACCTAACATGATTAAATAATATTCTAAGATATTGTTAGTACAAATATTCATATGAACAAAATATATGATCAAATCGCTATAATTTGATTATGATGTGATATTATCATGAGAATATATGATTATTTGTTTTTATCACATAAATCATAGGGTCTATAAATCTTATAAATATGTAGGATATTTCACTAGGAACACATCTCACATTTCTCTTTCTTTCACTCAAAAAATCCAAACTTATAACCTTATTACGAGTGGCAAATCTTAATCACAAGTTTTGGAGGAGTCAAATAGTATAATTCTTTGATCATTAAATTTGTTGTGTTGGATCATTAGTATAATGTTTTAAAAATTGGTTCATCTAACTGAATAATTTGATCTTTAGTTTAATTTTGTGAAAAATATAATTTATCTTGTTTCCATCTTCACGAATAACTCCACTTTTATCATTTTTGAATAATGAATCTATTATTTTATTCTTCATCAATATACCTATTTTTAAAATAATATTAAAAATAATTTATCATACCTTACTAAAAAAATTGAGAAGCATAAATCACTACAAGAATGCGTGAATTTGGTGTTGAAATTATGGCGTCGGATCATTGTAGGTCGCAAAATATGTCGGTCAAACCCATGCAAAACTAACGGTAACCAAAAAGTTATTTATAAAAAAAAATTATCTATTCGTAAAAATGAAAAAATATTAATTTTAGATTCTCGTTGATTTTGCCGACGCAAATCAACCAATCAGTTGCGTCGGATGACCCACACATAACAAATTAAATTGTTTGCGTCGGTTGGCCCACGCATACACTGCTGAGATAAACAAAATTAAACTTTAGGTTAAAGTATAGGGGGAAAACATCAGATTTCACTTTTGCCCCTTCAGCTTTCCCCTTCCCTCGAGTCAGCCTCGACGTTTCCCTCCTTCTCTGTGGCATGTGTTTTCTTCCATGAGTGGCAAAACTCCATCAAGGCAAGTGGGCTACAAGAACAATACTCCAATGACACTAGCTTCTTCGAAGACGCCACCTACTGCGAGGAGGCGAGGTTCTGTGACGTGTTAGCTACTCTCGCAAGACAAATGTCGTGATGAGCATGGAGGCTTGGGCGAGAGGGTGCACCGACAAGCTTCCTTCACATTGTAGCTTCTCTTTAGCAACACAACCAACAACTATCTTCTCTGCCACAAAGGGTATTTTCATAAGTGCGGTTTAGGGATTTTCGTTCGAACGCAGCGAATTTTTGAAGCATCCAGGTTAGTGATTGTACTCCGGTTGATTGAACTTTACTACACTGTTGATTGAATTCCTATTGATCGAGTAATTTTTTGGTTATGAGATCCAAAAGTTTTTAGAATAAGCTTTTTAGGTGGATTTGTCTTCTTTGGATTTTAGACTTGTAGATTTTTGTGAGATTGTAATTTGATCTAATTAAAGTCACAATTTACTTAATTTTGTGTTTGCAATGTCGCTTCTAAATGAATCAAATGATATCATGAGTTGCTAGATTGCTTGAAATGTGTTTGGATGCAGGTTTTGGTATTATTGGATGCAAATTTTGCGATGTGCCTAGAAACAAACATTTGCGTGGGCTAAGCTCACGCCAACAATTATAGGAAAAATTGTTTGCGTCGGCTAAACCCACACAAAGCCCTCTAATTTAGATATTTTATTTCAATCATTCTTGGGCTTGGCCTACACATAGGGAATCATTTCAGGTGTTTGTGGCCTTGATCCACGCATACGAACTTATTATTATATTTTTTATGTGTTTTCGTCGGTTAAGCCGACGATAAACAAGCAGCAAATGTCCGTCCCCATTTAGCCGATGCAAATGAGCTTTGCATCCAGGAAATGGGCATGGTCCATGTTGCCATTGCTGGACTGACGTGATCATCCTCTTTTCTTCGGTTTTGCACTAATGGCGTTCATTTTTTGCCGACGAAAAAAGCCTACATTCTTGTAACGAATATTAAAGAAAAAATATAGTATAGTTAAGTCACAATTAAAAATCGGTTATGAAAAAACACATAATACATTGTTTTTTCTTCTATATTCATAAAATATGAATATACCAAAGGCTCATGAGATAAGAAAAACAATGTTAACTATTAAATTAATATTTCATTATCAAGTAAGATAAAAGAGAATTACTTTTCTTTTCTTCAAAAAGGAAATAAGACAAATGAGAAATGAGAGAGAAAAAATAATTACTTTTTTTTCTTAAACAAATTGAGAGTGAGAAATGAGTACAATTTTGTAAAACTAACAAGACAACAAGAAATGACATAAAAATATCTTAATAAATATTTGATTTAACTATTCTTTTGATTATTGCTTTAGTTCAAAAATGTTAAGTTGGTCCTCCAATTTTGTTTAGTTTCAATTTCGTTCTGAATTTTTAAAAACTGATGCAATTTGGTTATTTTTATTAAATTTCTTGAAACGGATCAATGTTTTTTCATTAAACTTAAAGTTGTAAATAAAGATAGTTTGTTTTGTTGGTGTAATTAACGTAATCTCACTATCAATCTTGATGAAAATTCTTGATCCGCTTTAATAAATTTAATGAGAATGACCAAATTGCATCAATTTTTCAAAAGTCGGAACCAAATTGAGACTAGAAAAAACTTGAGAACCAACTTAATATTTTTAGATGATAATAGTGACTAAAAGATTAATTAAACCTAAATATTTTTATTCTTTATATATTTAATTTTATGTTTTATTATCTATTAACATTAATTGGTTGTATTTTATAAAAAAATTAAAAAGACAAACAATTTAATTTTCATCCATTTATAAAATATACTACCTATAATTTAAAAAAATTCAAAAAATTTTAAAAATTTCAAAATGTATATATTTAAAAAAAAATCAAAAATATTTGGGGGACCATGGCCCCTCCAGTTCCTACTATGCTCCGTTAGTGCTTCTTACTAACTTGAGCGTCCATATTTTATTTAACCCAAATAAATAATATTAAAAAGGAAACTATTTCTTATAGACTTAAGTTGGAAAATAATGTTCTACAAAAGTAGTTTTGATTTAAGAATTATGTGATACTAATATACTTTTGTATATTCATGAGTACAAAAATAACATTTAACTACATATAATATGTGTTACGGTTCAAAAAAATAAATATAAGATACTAAAATACGGTGACAATTTTGTACAATTTCTGAAATGTTATAGACTACGTCTTTATTAAATCGTAACCTATATTGACTACATATTATGATTATGATGCTTATAGGGGCACCCATCACACACCTAGGTTGTTGGAATCTAAGGAAGTAGGAATGTACTCAGGCTTGAGGGATTTTTACCATCAGGAGGCTTTACATTAAAAGGTGTAGCATGGGAGAGGAACATGACATTCGTGAGTTACGAAGACTAACATGGTATTTGTAAAGGGGTATGATTTGTCACATAGACTTTGAGATCTAGAGTGCTTTGTTTTGTTGTAGGTGTAATATTTAATTTCTACCGAGGAAGACTCACTTATGGATACCTTTCATGGACGGAACATCATTCATGCCAGAGTCATTAAGAAAGTTGTTATAGGTGTTTAAATAAGATGAAAAATTCTATACATGCATGTATATGAAGGCAAGTTTTGTGATGAGCTTTTAGTGGAGGATTTGTGTTATGCTCTAGTATCTTAGTAGATCAATGTATTCTATTCTCTGCTTGGTAGATTGTCTGGTTATATACTATAGTTTGTGGTAGTTTTATTAGGCAGGAGGATAATTTTCATAGGTTTTTTTAAGTACAAACTTTAAGGTCTTTCATATGCATATTATGTATTTACATAATCTTGTAAGTCTGTGGGTATAAAGGTTAGAGTACTTCAAGTATTCTATTATATATGTATACATATTTTTGTCAAAAAAAAATTATGATGCTTATAGAATATTAGATCTACCCGATGTTAATTATCTTCCATAAGAGTTGACCACAACATAAAATATATACATAAATAATGTTTTGTCTTGTGTAGGGGAGAGGGATGGGGTTTAGTTTTTTTAAACATATATATAGAATTAAAATGTTTTATATTTATATTTATATTTTCAATGTATTTATTGATATTTTTTATGTTGTTTTACTTATATATTATTTATTGGTGATTAAAAAATCGATAAAAACTAAACAAAAATAAAAATGGAGATCAGATAAACTACTTGTTGTGCATATCACCAAAAGATAAATTCCCTCTCTTTCAATTCCTTGTTCAAACTGATTGGGGCAATTTAAATGGATACTGTAAGGTCCACTTGTTATATGCCCTTAATGTAAAGGAGCTGCCCCAAATCAGTTGGGCCTAGGGCTGGCCCATAGGGAGCTAAACACCCTAATCTGCCCTAATCCACTCATTTATCCCACTTTCAGAAAACAATCTTTCATTTCCTTATAGCTATTGTCGTCCCTCTGCTAGGGTTTGAGACATCCTTGTCTTCAAGAGAGTTCAACTCATTTCCCGTTCATGTAAGTTGCTCTCAGTTCATGCTCTTTTCCTTTCAAATTATTCTTCATGGTTCCCTCTTGGATTCGTACTAATAAACTCGTTTAAATCTGTTTCGCTACATTTTTTCAGCTCTGTAATCTATTCCTAGAGCTGTGGTGCTCTGCTATGCGGTGCTGAGGTCTTATACTAGCCCTTTCCAGGTAAGGGTGTAAGACCCGTAGAATTTAATTAATTAATTAATTAATTAATAAATAAATACGGGAGGGGAAATAATTATGACATTAAATTATGGTTGGTATGATGTGGAAAAGTACTAGCTCAAGTGGTTGAGAGTACTTAAATTGTGTGAGAGGACTTGGGTTCGAGTCCTATGTATGCTAACTTTTGTGTTATTGTTTTATTATTTAAATCTATGTAATTATGTTCTG
>Ga0214545_1008318_pt1 | contig 16651 bp, 6 predicted proteins | sample CNSS4metaG_FD_160064 | JGI IMG/M metagenome (GOLD analysis project Ga0214545, IMG submission 160064) | Root nodule microbial communities from cowpea collected in UCLA plant growth center, Los Angeles, California, USA - CNSS4 | ecosystem: Host-associated > Plants > Roots > Nodule | place: USA... | reverse complement strand
ACAAAAAGCTTGTAAAAGTAATGATCAATTTTTAAAAATTTAATAAATTATTATATTTAAAGGGTAAAATTTGTATTTTTAAATGTGGACACACAAAGAGGAATCCCCTTTATATATTGTTATAGATTAAATTTTAATTCACGTATAGAATACTACCCTTATTTAAAGAAACAAATAAGTTATGGTGTACGTGTTAAGTAAATTTCATAATAATAATTAGAGAGATCATTTTTAAGATGTGTTTCTTATACAACACGAGAGTAGTTTAAATTTTACAAATAAATAAATTTTACCTCTTTTAATAACAACGTTTATCAATGACGTCATATTTTATATTTGCTAACCCATTAATACTAGAAAGTATATTTTTATAGGTGGTATTTCTTTTTTACAAATATTACCGATTTATCAATGGCCAGTTATAGTTAGAGAATTTATTGAACATGTGGACAAATTAATGTTGTCACGTTATACATTGTTATATAATTTTGTTTGAATTGGTTAAAATGTATGTGTAATTTTATTATTATAAAATAATGATTATATCTCTTATAGGAATATCTTGTTGAAAAACAAAGAAAAAAAATAGTAAAGCGTGATCCGGATCCATCAGAATTAAAATTTTTCTGTCTGAGATGGGTCGTAGTAATGTGGGAAGAGGATGACGTGTCCGTGGTGGACCCCAGTGGACGGTGTTTGTTGGATATGCATGCATGGTATTGGTGGTTTGATGGGTCAGCGCGTGTAAAGACGGCACGCGTGAACAAGGAATATGTTCCAATCCATGATACATGACAGGGTATCAATTTTCGTCTTCCTTCTGTCAAAGATAAAAATACCTCCATTCATTACTAACCATCTTTATTTTGCTTTAACTCTTATTATTAATGTCATTGTTAAATCGACACTTTAAAACAAAACTTTGTTCTCCTATAAAATAAAATCTCTTTATGTCAATTTTCTCGTGACTCGTGGGAGGGAGATATACAATATATACGACACATGCACTTTTTTTAATTCATGCAACACACTTCGTCGGTACTAGATTACGCGTTTCATGACCAACTTTATAGGATTATGCTAATTTTTTTTTTTTCATGTATTTTATAACAATTCATTATTGTGAATTAGTCATGACAATTTCTACACATTCTAATATCAAGTATAACGTGTATAATGTAAAAATGATCCCTCTAACATTATATATATATATATATATATATATATATATATATATATATATATATATATTTTCGTTCAAAGGGGTCCAATGCTTTCTAGCCACATACCCAGAAAGAAAATGTTATTGTTTCTTTTTCCCATACGTTTTCCTCTATCCAAATACCATATATGTTATACTTTTAGAATTATAATATTCATATATTTTATTATTTTATTTATCTCTCCATACATTAATTATATATAATTAATTGACGCATCTCTTCTCTTTTTACCCTATCTATTGATTGGCTACTCTCTTTTTTTATCAAAATTTATATAAATACAACGTCTCTTAATTTTAGCAATGGTAAGGAAACTAGTTTAATGGTACCGTCCCTCCTTTGGATCAATATCATTAACTACACATATATACGTTAAAATTTATTTATACGAAACTATATTATCATAGGATAAAATTTATTTTTCATCAATCAAACACCCAACCATAAGTTTACTCTAGGCTAAAGTTGGATAACAAGGTTGAATACTTTTAACAACCCATAAATTTATATGAGAGTACGTTGATATAATTAATAAAAACAAATTACACACAAATAAAAAAAAGAAGAAGAAGTTGAAGTTAACTCTTGTTGAACGAGTTCGATGTTTGTGATAAACCTGTAAATCTAGACCTATATTGTTAATGAGTATAAAAAGCCACACATGAAATAAAAATATAGAAAAGTGAGAAAGAATATATGAAAATGAAGCATATGTTTGATCTTTATATTAAAAAAATAAAACGGATAGCTCAATCTTGATTAAAGTACAGAAGATCGAAATTAAGAGTCGGCGTCAAGACATGATTTCATGATGATTCGAAAATGATTGAGGTAATGAGCAAAAAAAAGGTGGCGTGTGAAGGTGGTGGGTATGTGTAGATGCATACGCGTCTCTCTCTGTATCTCTCTCTATTGCCTTAACGATTAAGGTTGAAGAGAAGGAAGGAGAGGGAAAAGGAAGCTTGAGGATTACAAAAGAAGATAGGAAGAGAGATTCTGGTTTATATATATATGATGGGTCATGTAAATAAAGACACCCACTTCCGTTCCAAAAGAGAAGGGGGGAAAAAGCTAAAGGGTTGTTGAAGAAGTGGAGGATGTGATTTTTCATTAGGGGAATAATAGAGGAGAGGATCTTCTATCTTCTATGTAATGCTTTACAACACAGGATCCATCAGGATATGTTGTTGCTCTCACCCTCGATTCATTTTTTTTCTTTCTTTCTTCCACTGTCACAGCTATTCATTTTTTGCATGTGAGATTCCTCTGCATTTTTATATAATGTGCCTAAGTGCTCTTCTTTTCTCTCTCTGCCATGCTCCTCCTCTTCATAATACTACTACTACTTCATGTCAGACATTACATCACAGCTTTGTGGTGTGAGGTGAAAGTCTTCCCATCGAACACAGATGATGAGTTTCATTCAGTCCTGGATAATGATTCTTTAAAATGGGTCATTTTTTCTCCCATGCATGCAGTCCCTGTTTAATAATTTATACACATGCAAAAGGCATCATCTTATTACATATGAGTATCAAATTAAACAACAACAAAATGTTAGTATCAGTTTAAACGCTATGCTAATTATGCAGAACTCACGCTAAATAACGATCTTGAGGTCCTTGTTACTAATATATAATGTTTATATTTTACTCTAAAAGAGTGACATTAACAGTGTAGGTTAAGTAAATGTGTTCTGCATTGTATTTGAAGATATATAGTACAAAGAAAAAAGTATTTCCCTATCTTTTATGGACAGTGTTTTCCTCTTTTACCAGACTATCACAGCAACACCACAAAAATTGCTCCAACCGTATTCCCACAAAATATAACCCTAATTAGGGTTTACGTTATTTTGATGGGTCCTTGAAGAAAACTAGAAGAATATGTATCCTAATTAGTATACATATTATTTTCATAACTAGAAATAATAAAAGAAGACATGTAGAAGAATGTGAAGTTTGTGCAAACTTAAGAATATTAACGTAAATGGTGCTCACAGATAAAAAAAATACCAGAAATTAATAATTTTTTAATAATTTTAAAAGTCACAAATTTTATTTTACTTCCATATTTCAATTCTAAAATAAATGAGAGGTGCTAAAGAAATTTATGGGGGTGCAGAATGAGAAAGTGCATGATAATTAACTATCGAAAGTCCAGATCAAAGAGGCGCAAGCTTTTTGACCCAGTAGCACAGGCAGATTGAGTTTGTGCAACAGTGCAAATAGAAGATTCGGTATACAATTACTATCTATTCTTTATTTGTTGAGTCACTCAGAAGAAAAGATTTAGGAAGAAGATATTTAAAGAGATTATTATTTTTAGTTTGATAAAAAAATTAGAAAGCATAAAGTGATAGGAATGAGTGGATTCTACAGCAATGATTTGGAAGGGAATTGGAGTTTTTATTTTTATTTTTTTTTTAAAAAAAAAAAAAAAAATTTTATTTTATTTTTTTTTTTAAACTATAACATAGGATGATATTTATATAAAAATTATAAAAATCATGTGTATATTATTTCATCATATTCTTAAATAAAAAATGTATTGATTTAAATTTAAACCTAGTTCTATGAGTACACTAATTTTTTCATAATATTTGTACTTCTTTTCTTCTACTTTTCTATGTAACTAAACCAGTGAAAAATTAATTATTCAATATCCGTCCTTGTTTTTATTAGTCCATCCATTATATATATATATATATATATATATATATATATATATATATATATATATATATATATAAATTTCATATAATTAACAACCTTTTTTATATCTTATGCTTTTTTATTTTCAATTTTATTTTCGATTTAGTCGAACATTAATGACTAATTTTTAAAGGTGTTAAAATTTAGTTAAGAAACTTACATATTTAAATAGATGATTTTGTATACGAGAATCGAATCTTCAAACTAGGTTAAAGACAGAAGATTATCATTAAACAGTAACACTCCATTGTCTTCGAAATACCAGATAGAGCCCAGAGACTTTTTTTTTTTTTTCTTATTTTCTGATCTCTTCGCTCTCTTTTTGCATGGACTATTATAATTTTTCATATAGACCAAAATTTTTTAACTGGGTCCAGGTAAACCGAAACCTATAAACTTATGAGCATCAACTTGCATAAAGGAATTAACAAACGGTTCAATGAAGAAAGGCAAGATGTTTGTGACCACTGCAGCACAGTGTGAATCGCTATTGCGAAAATTTTCATCTTTGCAATCCTTTCCCGAAACCAGAAAGCTGCACGCACTCATGCTCACCCTTGGTCTATTCTCCTCCTCCGACCTTTGCTCTAAGCTTGCCACAACATACGCGCAATGCCACCACGCATCCTATGCATTCTACCTGTTTAATAAATTGCCTCAACCGAGTTTGTTCTCCTGGAATGCTATGATGAGGATGTATGTCCAAATTGGGCGCCCCCTTGACGCCCTCAACTTATTTGTTGAAATGCTTGACTCGGGTCAGACCTTGCCTGACAAATTCACTTACCCGGTTGTTATCAAGGCTTGTGGCGACTTGTCTTTGATTGATGTGGGCGTTGGAGTTCATGGGCAGGCCTGTAAGTTTGGTTTCGATTCTGACACATTCGTCCAGAACACTTTGTTGGCAATGTATATGAATGCTGGGGAGAAAGAAACAGCCCAGCTGGTTTTTGACTTGATGCAGGAACGGACTGTGATTTCTTGGAATACCATGATAAATGGGTACATTCGGAATAACTGTGCCGAGGATGCACTGAGGGTTTATGATAGAATGATGGATGAGGGTGTGGAGCCTGATTGTGTAACCGTGGTTTCAGTATTGCCTGCTTGTGGGCTTTTGAAAAATGTGGAGGTTGGGAGGAAGGTTCACCGGTTGGTTCAGGAAAGAGGATTTTGGGGAAATATTGTAGTTAGGAATGCGTTGCTGGACATGTATGTTAAGTGTGCTAAGATGAAAGAAGCACGCGTGTTAGCGAATCAGATGGATGAGAAAGATGTAGTAACATGGACAACTTTGATTAATGGATACATTCTGAATGGGGATGCCAGAAGTGCTTTAATGCTTTGTCGCATGATGCAGTGTGAAGGAGTGAAACCTAATTCTGTAAGTATAGCTTCTTTACTATCAGCATGTGGCAGTTTGGTTTATTTGAAACATGGCAAGTGCCTCCATGCATGGGCAATAAGGCAAAAGCTCGAGTCTGAGGTCATTGTGGAAACTGCCTTGATTGATATGTATGCCAAATGTAATCACGGCAACCTCAGTTATAAAGTGTTTATGGGAACCTCTAAGAAGAGAACGGCCCCATGGAATGCTCTTCTATCTGGGTTCATACAAAATAAGCTTGCAGGAGAAGCAATAAAACTCTTCAAGCAAATGTTAGTGAAAGGTGTACAACCTGACAATGCAACCTGTAATAGTCTTCTTCCTGCATATGCTATTCTTGCCGATCTCCTACAGGCAATGAACATTCATTGTTACCTTATAAAATCTGGATTTCTTTACAGACTTGAAGTAGCAAGTATTCTAGTCGATATATACTCAAAGTGTGGAAGTTTAGGATATGCTCACCAGATTTTTAATATAATTCCTCTAAAGGACAAGGATATTATTATATGGAGTTCAATAATTGCTGCATATGGAAAGCATGGGCATGGCAAAATGGCGGTGAAACTTTTCAATCAGATGGTACAATCTGGAGTAAAACCAAATCAAGTCACCGTCACCTGTGTTCTGCAGGCTTGCAGCCATGCCGGTTTGGTTGACGAGGGTTTTTCTTTGTTCAAATTTATCCTCAAGCAACAGCAAATTATTCCCCATGTTGATCATTATACTTGCATTATCGATCTTCTTGGACGTGCTGGTAGACTGAACGATGCATATAGCCTTATTAGATCAATGCCTATAATCCCTAACCATGCTGTATGGGGTGCACTACTTGGAGCTTGCGTGATTCATGAGAATGTTGAACTTGGAGAGGTAGCTGCTAGGTGGACTTTTGAGCTCGAGCCTGAAAACACCGGTAATTATGTTTTGTTGGCAAAACTTTATGCTTCTGTAGGAAGATGGAAAGATGCAGAGAAGGTTAGAGATATCATGGCAAATGAGGTGGGACTAAGAAAACTACCTGCTCACAGTTTAGTCGAGGTTAGAGATATGTGAAACGAACGTGGTCATTTGGACTACAATGCACAACCAATAAAACTCTGTTCCAAATGATAGTCGTCATTATTGGCGTAGTTATGAAGAGCCTACAAAACGTGAAAGGTTCCTCTATAGAGGTGGAAATACCTACTTCTTGTCATTATCCTAATTATGATGGACAGAAATGTCTTTGCTTCCATAATGTCTCAGCACGCAGAGTTCAACAAAGAGATTTTGGCCAATTTCCTTGATGCATGTCTGTTGAGGGCACAATGGCCCCTACCAAAAAGTGCAGAATTTCTAGGGATTTCAGACACATTCATCATCACCTAAAAACTAACAAGCTTCCCAGTTGCCATGTTTGTGGTATAACAGAGACAGTTTTGAGTTATTCATAATTTTGTCTTTTGCAATGGCTGTCTGGTTGTTGTGGATCCCTTAGACTGGCCACTACAACTCATTCTCTCATTTTCTTGGTAAGTAATTTAATGGTTATAAATTAAATTATATCTTCTGTTCTTGAAGTTTTGTTCTTTGCAGCAAGATGGCAAGGATGACACTGACTGGGGAAAGAGGCAGTGGATCTTGGTCGGTGGTGCCACCTATTCTTATATTTTATGCAACCGCTTGTTGGCTATGTTGATCATGATCAACATAATGACTTTGCTTGCTTCCGATGCATCTGTGCATTTTGTTTAATGGCTCTGTCTCTATGAAGACTTAGATACTGCCGTCAATATGTAACTCGTAAGTTCAACGTTGGTCAACTCGACCATGTTTTAGTTATTTCATTATTAAGTAATCTGATTAACTTAAGTGACTGCTTATATCTTTAGCTTGTGCTGATATGTATACGTATGATATTCAGAGCCTTTTTAAACTTTCATTAGTTTATCATTAATGAAAAATATTGGCAACCTACTATTAATATTTTGTTAATTCACGGAATTAAATTATTTATCAACAGTTTTTTGTTAGTTAACAAAAATATTAAAATCATGCATTACTAGTATGCTTATATGTTTATTATAGTTTGTCCTCTTTTATCCGTGGAGCCTCAACAACTTGCATACAAATAATACAGACTGCCTCAACTCATGTTGTATGACCATTTCATGTCATAGATAGCTGATTAGTTTTCTCTGACAAATTTAACTGTTCATACCATACCTCCATTCTATCTTTTTTCAGATTTGATTCTTATTGTTTTTAGTTCTATATTTTGGCTGTATCTTGTTTTTCTTACTAGGATATCAATCCCACAATCTCAGATATTTGTTTCCAATAATATACAGTTCTTATTTCTAAATTTATCCAATTAGTATATATATATATATATATATATATATATATATATATATATATATATATATATATATATATATGAGATTTATAATTATTTTTCCAAGTTCACAAATATACATCATCGTCCATTCATAAATTTTGAATGGTTAAAAATGCTGCTAGCAAGGCTTACCTGCTAATTAATTTTAACTAGTCGTTATTTTGAGGTGATAAAGAGATCATCGGTGTAGCAGAGATACTTAACAAACTATGTCTCTAACTTCAATCCTCTCATGTTGCAGGTGTTATTTTGCTAAACTATGGCAGGTAAAAGAAGCTAGGTTCTAACCCAAAACTGTGTTCCATCTTAAATAATTGGGGCCATTATCAAACTATTCTGAAAAGAAAAGGTGGAGCTGAAAAACATTCATCTAACAATTCTGTAGTAGTAACACATATCTTTGATATAGGTCTTGTCTCTTTCCCTTGTTTATTTTGAAGACTATCAAATCACAAAGCCCAACCAAAGGTTGGTGCAGAGAGTTTATTTATCTCAGTGTTCCACATGTAGACTGTTCTACTGAGCAAGGGTTATATAACAATGATACAAAAGAGGGAAAATGTTACAGGCTTAATAAGTTAACAAAAGTAGCTTTTAGTTTTATAAATTAGTGAAATAATCTTATTTATCAAATATTTTAGTTTGATCAATCAAGTTTATCAGCCAATGAAAAATGTTAAAATTATTCTATTTTGTGTGTAAACTCAAGTTTATAAAAGTGACTTTAAGATTGTACAAAATATATTTATTTTTTAGTTTTCATCGAAAAACATTACTATTCTGTTTGGTTAAAAAAAGGAAGTAAAGGCTTAAGAGAATTGAACAAATGGAAAACACTTGATGTAGAATTTAGTACGAAAGTTAATGCATATACTTGCTTTTTCCACTATTTCTTAATAACGAATAATTTTAAATATGGCTTTAACTATAATGGTTATAATTAGTAATTTTACCTGCATGATTATTGGTAAAAGTTTTGCAATACTAGTTTTTTCCGCTATTAGTTAATTAAGAGTAATTCTAGATGCCTTTAATTATAAAACTTAAACATATTAATAATTTCACTGTATAAAATATTAAAGACAATTTTGATCCGATGAATACATTTTAAATAAAATTTATTTCTTATAATTATTCTTTGCTCTATATTTATTTTTACACTCAATAAATTGGATGACCCCGCCTCTTCAAATTTATTTTTTACTAATTCAAAATCAATTTCAAATTTACATTTTCAATATATAAATTTCAATTATAAAAAATTAATGAAAATTAAATATTTATATATAATCATTTTAAGTATCATAAACAATTTATATCATAAAACAATTTTTAACTAATTTCTTCATAAAAAGTACCAACATTTAGAGAGAAAAGATAAAAAAAATATTTACATAAAAAGACAAGAAAAAAAAAATCTAAAATCAATCACAGCCAATTGAAAAATAACATTCTAAAATAATTTCCACAAAAAATCTATTTTAATTCAAATTCACAGTTTTTTTTTTACTTTAAAATACACATAATTTCGTTTTTATTTTAATGTAAATACAAATAGTGATATACTTACATTAATATATTTCTCGTCAAAATCCGTTCTTCTTTTCCGAAGTATATGCCCATTTGCATTTATAATATTTTGAACATTACTCTGGTAATTAAATAAACATACAAAGTAGGGACTTGAATAATATTTTTTGACCAATAATATTATTTTAAAATTTGAGAATTTACATTGTCACCTGATGACAAAATGATCCATGAGCTGAGCTAAAAAAAATTGGAAACAAAAATGTTGACCTTCAAAATAATCCAGGTACAGTTAGCTTGTTACGCACGTCGGTATATTTTTATCGCGATTAATTAAAACTTACGACATGTCTTGCATAAGAAAGCACAAATATTAAACTAACACATTATATCTAAATTTCAAGTAAATGAAATACAAGAACAAAAGTAACATTACTCATTCTAAAGAGAACGACTCTGCCACATTTTACAGGTCCAAAAGTGCATCACTCCACAACACGAAAACTATATGGCTGCTTGGCAAAAAGAAGAATTAGCCTGAAGTCTTTAATCAGCAAATTACTTGGTGACTCGGTAAGCCTGCAAAGCAAAATCAAGTTTAGTGTGTGTATGTATAACACCCAAATGATTGTATGAAGTATTTTAAATTTAAAACAAGGCTCACCTTGACCCTCTTCAGTAGCTCTTTGGCATTGCTGTCCTTCTTGAAGTGTTCCCTTACAGGCTGTGCATAGTCCAAAAAAAAATCATTGAGTTTATGCCACAAACTAGAAAAGAAGAACAAAATGGAAAAGAAAAAAACCTTGAGTTCTATAAATTATATGCTATAGCGATAGTCTGGCGTTGTACAAGCTCACAATCAATAGAGAGAACATGCTATCGGCACCATTAGGATATAATATACAGAGCCAGCCTAAACATGAGGGTAGCAGCTCTGGAGTCTAATTATCAGTTTCTCTCCAATGTTGAATAAAATTAATAGAAAGAAGAATATACCTAGGCTAATAATTGAAGCATATGTAAGAATCCATTTAAGCCCAAAGTAAAAACTTTGTATACATAAATGGAGAAAGCTGAATTAAACAGATGTTATAGTCTTGATTTACTTGGAGAAGCTGATGGATTAAACAGTGAGAATTATTTTAACCACCACATTGGTATTTGCAGATTGACACCTTGTTAAATTTTCAAAACCATAAAATTATTAATATACTAACCAATATGAAAATAGGATTATGAAATTAAATAGACTTTCACTATATATGTACCAAACCCTTCTAAAGCACTGTTCCAAAGCATTGTAAGAATACTACAACCTAGAATACAAAACGGAAATTGGGATTTTAGAACTAGAAAATTGAAAATACAACACATTAACATTAACATAATAAAAAATCATCACCTCCAGAATTTTATTCAATGACTTCGACAATGCTGGCTTGAGGTCAGCAGGATGTAGCTCTCCATTTTCATAGTCTGCAATAAGCTCTTCGTAGCTTTTGAATGTCCTAGATTGGATGGAAGTATGAACACAAATCAACCAAACCATTGTGCAGAAGAAAAGATAAAAATAATTATAAAACTAACTAAAAAGTAAACAAAATGATCCAAGAAACTGCTACTTTAAAGACATGTTAAGCTCAAGCAGATGAAATAGCATAACTTACTTATTCCCACCATTATCTGCACTACGCTCCACTGTGAACTCATTAAACCAGGGTAAGATAAGGTATTTAATGTACTCCAGGCATGGGTTTCCTTCCACAACCTTTGGCGGGCAATACGCCTTTTTTATTTTCACATTCACTTCAGCCTATATCCAAATATAAAATTAAAAAGACACAATAAGTTTAATTTTAAAAGTAAAGGGAAAATACAAATTAAAGGAAACATCGAAAAAACATATTTATCATTAAGGAAAATAGTTAAATCTTGTCATAAAAAGCAGAACGATATATTTCTTCATACTAAATTTTATTCCCTTTTTATATTTTCACAATTTTTTTCAATATGAAAAAATCATTAGCCATCCTATATGAGCAGAACAAAATGCAACTAGATACGAAAATTGATAGGCCTTTGTACCAAAGAAACATATTTGATGGCACAGTTAGTATCTTACCTCCTCGTCTTCCATGTAAACAGAAGATGATGGGTCACTTTTTGACATCTTTTCCTGCCCTTGCTGCAGACCAGGTAACATGTCTGCAAATCACCGGTAAAACACAGTTAGCCAGAGACACAACTTAAACATACACTATTAAAAAGGAAGTTCGATGAATACGGTGTGACAAGATAATGGGCTTGTTCTTCCTCTTAATGTCATCACAATATTCTCTAGCAAGTACGTTCACTTTCCGCTGATCCATTCCCAGTTGGCAGATGTCAGCCTATTTGCAAAAAGAAACATCTATGCATTATTCGCTATTATTTTTTAAGCAACTTGACAACTAGTTTCAGAGGCTAGGACATAAGTAACAACATAATATCTGAATATGCAAAGATTAGAAACCCAATAACAGCACAGTTGAGTTTCAGAGAAGAGATCATCGATATTTGGTAGAAATAATTAACACACTAACACGATTTCCATTTCTAATGCTAACATTGTAAGAATGACAAATCTATTTTTCCAACGAGTTCTCTACAGTTAACTAACATCCATTGTGAGCTTATAAGGTAATGTAGAATACTGATAACAAATATGATGCACAAATATAATACACGTACCGGATACGTATAACACGTATCAAATCTTATTATTTTGAAAGTAATAAAATACAATACGTGATATATACATATTGAAAAATGTATAAAATTTTTAAAATCATGATAAATATATGATTGCTATTGTGTGAATACAAATTAAAATTAAATGTAATAAACTTTGTCAATATAAATTATAAACTATTTCATCATAAAAATATTATCGCATTATAAATTAGATACTTCATTAATAAATACATGAACTAATCGATGCAAGCACAAACCCACCTTGAGGAAAAATATGTCCGCACACTGCATGCATGGATAGAATATCTGAGCAGCAGTCAATTCGTCCTGTTCACTTCGTCCCATTATTTGGCTACACCTATAATTCACAAAATTAAAAGACAGAACATCATTTCCAGTCCAAAGCCACCATTTACAAGAATAAACAGAAAGGCATTTTAAAAAGTGAAAGGAACCTGATAATCCTTTTTAGATTGTTCTTCTGAGCTATATCCAACACAAGAGGCCAGTACTCATCAGCTCTGGCGTTAATCTCCTTCGAAGACCACAGAAACTCAACTTTCCCTCCCTCGACATCCATCCCAACAGCTTTCCAAATCTCAATCAAATAACGACCAACCGTCTCAATTTTCTTCAAATCCCCTCCCATCTTATTGTTGAGCTTCGCAAACCAATCAGCAATCCATATTTTGACACGGCAACCGGCAGATGTGAGCTTATTCACACTGATTGCTTTCATGACACCCTAAAATAATAACATACAATAACAAAAAGAAACAACAATTACGCAAGCCACACCACACTACACCTCATTCAAAAAATTCCAAAGCCTTCACCTTAGAACTCAAGTAATCAACTACTCACAATCAATAAACTCTTTTTTAATATATATTTTTGTTTCCATTCTGTAAAAGTATATAATAGAAATATTAAAAAATATACGAGAATATATATTCACGGACCTGAGCAATGTGCATGCGTCCGGAGGGTTCGAAGCCATCGTAGCAAACGGGTTCGGGCTTTTTGGTGAGGAGGTTAAGGAGTTCGTCTTCCTGAATGCATTCTTCTCCGACGCTCCTCACAATCTTAAACTTCTCTTCGGGAGTCAATCTGCGACCAAAATTAAAAAAAAAAAAAGTGAAATCCGAACCCTAAGACAGAAATGGAGAGAGAGTAAAAGCGGGGAAGAAACTTACTGAGGTGTGGAATTGGAGGATTGAGGGGTCTGAGAATCTGAGACGGACAAGGATTCGAGGGCTTCAGAGGGTGGTTGTTCCATCTCTGCAAGTCAACGCCACAAATGGAGTTTCGATTCGAAAGAGATGAATACTATGCGGCCGCTCTCCGAAGGAAGAAGACTCAACGAATATGGTGGGTGGGTGCTATCTATACACTCGTTTCTTTAATTTTATTTCTTTTTTGACATATCATTATTTTTACTGCTAGTATGATCTGCACGATTTTAATATTCCAATTAATTTTTTTTTAATTGTCTTAAAACTGAGTTAAAAATTTTGTTTCAACTCTAAATTTACCAAATAAATTTATTTTGAAAATTGCATTCAAAAAATAAATATTCGTAATAATGATTACAAACGGACCTTTAAACATATGTTTTTTTAATTAGTCAAAATTGACATTTTTTATTCATTTTATTAAACTTTAATAAAGTGACACTTTTTGTTTTTAAAATTTTTCTTTAAATTTTTTCTTATACAATTTTCCGAATATTTGATATTAGAACTTTTCTCACCAATATTTTTCTCAGATTAAACCTTTTTATCTTGACACGCCAAACAAATTTATCTTTCTTTAAATAAATTATATTTTTAGCCAATTTCAAATTAAGTTCAACTGTTAAACATATTTTTATTTTCATAAATTTTCATAAATGCTTTAAAGAGTTTTATATATTGAACTAACTCAAGTTGGTGTAAGCAGTAAAACACTCATGTGATTTAAGATATTAGAATTGTGATTTTCATTTCTATGAAGAGAGTAACACCATCTTCAAGATAGTACTTTTTAATATACAGTTCATTAGAGAAAAATTAGAAAAAATACGATAATGAAATCGTTTTTCAATGGTTATATAGTTGGACACCAACCAAATTGATCTGTTTGCTATTAAATTCAACATTTTTTACATTTTTTAAACTGTCATTGTCATTATTATATAAGTTATACAAATAATCTTTTTAATTTATATTAAAAATAAATTTGAATAAAATAAAGAAATATTAGTTCAATAGGAACCTTTATGAAAAAGTTCATATTATAAGATTATAAGTTAGTTCATATATGATAGACTAGTTTTTCCAGGGAAGTCATAAACTCTTATAAATTTCAAGATAATATACTAATTTATTGAATTAGATAATATTTGATAAGTTTGATTTACAAACTGGATGATAAATGTAAAATTACATAAAAACATACAAAAGTATAAACTTTATTATATTAAATTTTGTATTTTATAAAAAAAAAATATTTGTATGTAATTATAATTTTGTTTTTTTCTAAATAATTCAATTTTTAATGTTTTTATTTAGTTTTTAAATTTACATATTTTTTATTTGAATAAATAAAAAAACATTAAGTTAACTACTAGCTAATCAAAAATAGTTTATATGATATATATTACAAATTTTAATATCAAAGTACTAGAAAATAACTTCAAACACAAATCCTAGTAATTAGAATATTAAATTTATCGACTGGTAACTTTGTCCCGACGTTTTAAGTTTGGCTGAGAATATTATTTTGAACAAAAATATTTCAATTCTTAAAATAAAAACCAAATCTTTTTAAAGTTGTTTTTTTTTTCTAATTTCAATTTTGCATTACCCCTTTTTATTTGCATCTTCCATTCCTACTCTAAATAACAACGATTTAAAATTGTGTCAAAAGAGTTTTAAAAAACTAAACAAAACCAACTACTTGCTTCTTGAGAGCTAACTAATAGAAACTGTATTTGACAGATTGCTTTTAATGTGAGGTTCACTTGTTCAGTAAACGGGCCCATTATACTGTTGATGAAAGCCATAACAAACATCACACTACCTCAATAATCCATCCAAGATCACACCGGTATGTTCATGAGGTAGTACAGGAAAGCCCACGAAGATCAAGGAATCAAACAGAGCCTTGATCCACAACAAGCATTCAGAAACAGAGTAAGAGCCTTTCTATGCGCTTTACAGTTCAGATAAAAACTGATGAACCTTAGCACAAAATTTTGGAATTCTAAAGAATGATGTATCAGTGTGTATCTTACTCCAAAGCTACCAAAAGTGTGCAACAAACTACACAAGTGAGATACTCTAAAAGTGAAGCAAGGAGCCATAAGAACAGGAGCTGATACCTAGTGTTTCCATTGAATGTTTGATTTCGCCACAATTGCCATCAGCATCAGATAGGAAACACTATTGCGTTTCTGGATTCATCACAAATCGGTCAAGTCTGTCTCCTTAGATCACAGCTTCTACTTCTTGTTTCCTAGTTCATCAGGTTTCACAGAAACAAAATGAGATGTAACCAAGAGTCAATCGAGTTAGGGTCACAGGAACTAAGGCAAGGGTTAGGGCTAAGTTAGTCATGCCTGATCAACATGAACTTAAGGTCATGATCCATGCCCAGAAGCCTAGAACTAGAAAATTGATTGAGAAATGAAACCTGATAAGGGTTCTTGTATTTATACAATCCAGATTGGAGTTAGATCCTATTTAGTCTGGTGAAACAGTTACATCTCCGTAACAGATTCGGTTAACTGCTAGTAGAATTTCAGATTGAGGGATATCAAGTTATTGAAGTGGTGAAGAAATCATTAAAAGTTCAAAAGCTAATTAATTTAAGAGAAGTACATTCATACTCGAAAATGAGGCTTACTATCAAGAAGTAAACAACTACGTGTCGAACCCCTTTTAGCAAATTTCAATAGGCACACCAAAATTAACAATATATTACATAAAGGAAGAAAACGGTCTGACAAATCAGTAGAAGAGTTAAGACAAAAGCTTACATGGTATGAAAAATATTTAAAATGGTCTCTGCGGGGCTTTCTTCCCAAAAATCGCCTCCCAAACAGAGGGTGAAAATGGTGTTTTCTTGTCCAAAAACTGCCTAACAGCTTTCTCATCAAAAGCAAAGCCCTTTTCAGTTAATGTTTTGATAGCATCCTTAGCTTCTTCAACCCCTTTTTCCTTGCAGAAACCATCCACCAGGCCTACAAAAGTTGTCACATTTGGTGAGTGGCCCGCTTCTAACATCTCCACACAAAATTCAAAAGCATCCTGTAATCTTCTACACTTGTAGAGTCCTTGTATAAGGACTGTGTAACTGAAAGCATTGGGAGAAATGCCACTACTCTGCATCTTCCTGAAAATCCTTTTCGCATCATCAGCCCTGTCGGCCTTTGTGTATCCCTCCACTACTGCTGTGTATATGACAATCTCTGGAATAGTTCCCTTCTCCCGCATCAAACCAAAAAGTTTCAAGGCTTCTTGAACCAGACCATCTTTACATAGACCATCGAGCATAGCCACAGCATTAGGGATAAGGCCAGTCTCCTTCATCTTCTTGAATATCTCATCAGCATCTTGTGGCACAGGCTCTTGAGCATTTGGATTGGAATCTGACCACTTTGCTTCTTCAGATTGCTTGCTTGCAGCAGCCTCTGACT
>Ga0214545_1008313_pt1 | contig 16659 bp, 13 predicted proteins | sample CNSS4metaG_FD_160064 | JGI IMG/M metagenome (GOLD analysis project Ga0214545, IMG submission 160064) | Root nodule microbial communities from cowpea collected in UCLA plant growth center, Los Angeles, California, USA - CNSS4 | ecosystem: Host-associated > Plants > Roots > Nodule | place: USA... | reverse complement strand
ATATATATATATATATATATATATATATATATATATATATATATATATATATATATATATTAATTTAATATTTAAAATTTATTGGCGGGTTGGTGAGCCAACCTGACTCATCACGGGTTCAACCCGAATGAGCCGAGTTCTTAGTGGGTTGGGTTCATTTTTAACCCGTTCTGAAATTTGTAATTTTTTTCAACCTAACCCGGCCCGAACCCGTGATGAGTCGGGTTGGCTCGCGCGTTATAACCCATTTTGACGGCTCTAATCACAGTAAACCTCAAAGGGTTTACCAACATTAGGGATCACAAGTATTGGAGCACTCGTCAACCTTTGCTTAAGCTCTTGAAAGCTTTCTTCACACTAATCTGTCCAAGTAAAAGGTTTGTCCTTCTGGGTAAGTTGTGTTAGAGGCGCCACTATCTTGGGACTATGCCACTTAACCACTGCCTCAACCTTTGCTGGATCCACCGCTATGCCCTGTGCGGATATCACATGGCCCAAGAATTGTACTTCGTCCATCCAAAATTCACACTTGGACAGTTTAGCATATAGTTGCTTCTCCCTCAGTATACCAAGCACTAACCTCAGGTGCTCGACATGCTCCTCCTAAGTCCTGGAATAGATGAGTATGTCGTCTATGAAGACTACGACAAACTTATCTATGAATGGCCTGAAGATCCGATTCATCTAGTCCATAAACACAACCGAAGCATTGGTCACACCAAAAGGCATAACCACGTACTCGTAGTGTACATATCGGGATTTAAAGGCTATCTTCTGTACATCATCTGCCTTTACCAATATCTGATGATATCCCGACCATAGATCTATCTTTGAAAACATTGACGCTCCATGCAATTGATCCATCAGATCATCTATCCTCGGAAGGGGGTACTTATTCTTAATGGTCATCTTGTTTAGCTGCCTATAGTCCACACACAACCGTGAACTCCCATCTTTCTTCTTCACCAACAACACTGGTACTCCCCAAGGCGAAGTACTGGGCCGTATAAACTATTTCTCCTATAACTCCTCGATCTGATTCTTGAGCTTTACCAGTTCTGCCGGAGCCATACGATATGAAGCCATCAACACCGGATCGGTTACTGGCACCAGGTAGATAGAGAACTCCACTTCTCTACTGGGAGGCAACCTTGGTACTTCCTTCGAAAATAGATCCTCAAACTCGTGCACTACCGGTATGATAGATGTACCTTCCTCCTTCTCCACCTCTAGATGCGTGAAGATTATGAAGCACTGCGCGCCATCCTGTATTTCCTTCATAACCCCTTGAGACGATGACAACCTAGGCTCCTCTGAGTTGGGGAACAAATTTTTCTCTCGGCAATCTATAAGAATGCGATTGGCAGAGAGCCAATCCATCCCCAAGATCACCTCCAACTCTTGTAGAGGTAGGCATATTAGATTCACTTTGTATATGCGCCCCTCTACTGCCATTGGACACCTAGCACACAAGGACGACGTTCTGACCAAACCCGACGTTCACACACCGGCAAACCTAATCTTTTCAAACAAGTTTCTGACACAAAAGAGAATGTCACTCCAGAATCATACAGTACACACAAAGATTCACCAACAATCATGCAACGACCCATAACAAGGTTACTTGATCCTGCTGCCTCTGCTCTTGTCATCGCATATACCTGACCTGCTACTTTAGGCTTGTTGCCTTTGTTCCTTTACTGGTTCGGTGTCGGAGTCTGAACTAGAGGTCATGCCACCATCCTCGCAGGGGTGGGACAATCCTTGCCAAAGTGGCCTTCCTTGCCACACTTATTGCACCTTCTGAAACCTTCTAGTTGAGGGCAAACACTCCTCAGATGAGGGCCTCCACACTAGAAGCACTGAACTCGGTTCTGCTGGGGAGGAAAACCCCTAGACCCTTGAGATTGAGAATGAGGCCTATCATACGGTTTCCTCCTCTCCTCGTGCCTCTGCTTAGACCCAGATGGTCCACCAATCCTCTATTGTTGCGGGCATTGAGCTTCCACCTCAACTTTCATTTTCTCCATGACTTTGTCCTTCTCCACCAAGGCTGCAAAATCCTTGATGGACAGTGGTGCAACCATCAAACGAATGTCTCCCCGGGAACATTCTCAAATTTCCTGCATCGCCACTCCTCATCAAGTGGCATGGTGTAAAATCGATTGAGGTGCTTGAATTTCTTAGCATACTCTACTACTGACTTTCCTCCTTTAGTCAACTGGAGGAACTCCACATCCTTGGCGTACCTCACGCTATCTGAATTACCCTATTGACCACGCAGAGTCTTGCATCTGCTCACATCAATAAATTGATGATCATCGCAAAAAGAGAAAACCACACATAAAACATACAAACAAGCAGAAAGGGTAAGCTAGAGTAGAAAATGATTTACCATGCCATTGCATACAATTCATATAGCAAAAGATACATGCATCAACCAAGCATGTGATGACTCACAAACAATACACTAAGACTCAAGACACGACTTATCAAGATACATATAATTAGTCAGATTCACCGAATGCTTGAACTTGTGGTGGCCTCTACTACTCTACAAAGTCAATTGTCAATGGGTTTCACCCTGCCACTCACAAGGTTAGCCTTCAAATATTTAAGGCCTCCTGCTACTCTCACCATTTGAGTCAGTACGCTCTACGTGAGACTAATTACGTCTTCAGTACGCAACTATCGTGGAATTACGTTTATCCATCCAACACAAAGTCATTATACATACCAATACCATGTTAACATTTATAACCAATCATCCCATTCTCGCCCAGTTCTCGCTTAGGGTGAAAGGCCTAACTTAGGCGAGAAGGTTCTCTCACTTAGGCGAGCTCCTTTCGCCTAGGCGAGAGCTCGAAAAGTGGAACAATTGTGTTTTCGCGTTCTCTCGCTTATGCAAGACCTCCTCGCCTGAGCAAGATGGCTTCTCGCTCAAAACTGGAGCTCATCGCTTGACCGAAAGCTCGCGCAACACCTGAGAGGGTTTTCTGATAGTCTCGCTTAGGCGAGACCCACTCCCTTGGGCAAGATTATTAGATCTCCTCCACTGTTCACGCAGGCCAACACAGAAATTCCTACAGAATAATGCATAATACATATTCATATCATTTTAAACACCATACAATCACCAAGAGCACTAAATAGAACTGAAATCAAGCTATATACGTTAAAAACGCGAAACCCTAGCTTCCCTTACCTGGAAAGAGCTAGCAAAAAGACTTCAACACCAAACAGCGGAGCATAGTAGCCTTAGGGGCAGATTCAAGAGCTGGAAAAAAAATAGCGGAACATATTTAAACAAGTTTATCAAGACGCCCCCTAGTTGGAATAATGAAGAATAAGCTGAAGGAGAAAGAACATGAGTTGAAAACTGACTTACGTGTGGGGTAGAAAACTGGTTTGAGCTAGCTTGAAGAGAATCACGGGCTAAAGCCTAGCAGAGCACTGGAGCCGTTCAAAGGAGAGGAGTAAGGTGGTTGTTTTCTGAAAAGTGAAGAGAATGAGATGGTTAGGGCAACTTAGGGTCTTGGACACCCTATGGACTAACCCTTAGGTCCAACAGATCTGGGATAGGCCCTTAAAATTAAGCAGAAAAGAAAGTGGGCCTTACAGTCTGAATGTGATTTTTCCCTTTTTGAAAGGTGGGTACGACTTTTTTAAAACATATAGTTATTTACAAATTTATATGTTCCACAAAAATATCAAAGGATGAAAGAAATATAATTAAAAACTCTTGTCCCACGTAAAATTTAAATCTAATAATGATTAAAGTTATTAGAATTCTTTTATATTTTTACGGTGCATCCAATAATTGACTATTTAGGATATAAAATATTAAATTTAATTATTATATATAACTAACCTTTTTGTTAATTTTACTATAAAACTGACATATTAGAAGATGTAATAAATGATCTTAAAATAATTTTTTATCTAACATATCTAAATATAATTATAACACTTATAGGATGCGTTCATTTTCTCTTGTTCAGGTTAAAGAAAGTTGCATTTGTTGGAAGAAATAGATGGACTGTCTCGTTGGTTTTGCATCTTCTGTTGCAAGAGATTTAGTGTGTGGAGCATTAAATCAATTGCGTTATCCTTGCTGCTTTAACAATTTTGTCAAAAAGCTTGAACAAGAAAAGGATGATTTAATTGTAACGAGAGATAGTGTACAAAAATTTGTTACACATACGAAGAGACAAGCGAGAAAGACTAGTGAAGTTGTTGACAAGTGGCTACAAGATGCTATCAGTGACAATGTGTATCAGATGCTGGAAGAGGCAAGAACAAAAAAAGGGTGTTGCTTTGGACACTGTCCAAATTGGATTTGGCGATATCGTGTGGGAAAAAAGTTAGAAAATAAAACCGTGGACCTTGAAAAGTTCATTGAAGAAGGTAGAAAATATGTACCATTTGATCGCATTGCTACGCTTCCTTTAGGGACCCTCGACGTTCTTTCAGAAAAATGCATGAATTTTGAGAGTCGACAATCTGCATATAAGCAACTACTGGACGCAGTGAAAAGTAATGATGTTGCAATGATTGGATTGTACGGGATGGGGGGTTGTGGTAAAACCACATTAGCAATGGACATTAGGAAGTCAGTAGAAGCAGAGCATCTTTTTGACAAAGTTCTTTCTGTGCCTATTTCTAGAACAGTGGAAGTTCGAAGGATCCAAGAAAAAATTGCAAGTTCATTGCAGTTTGTATTTCCAGAAAGTGAAGAAATGGAGAGAGCCCAACGATTGTGTTTGAAATTAACCCAAAAGGAAAAATTTCTTATTATTCTAGATGATGTATGGCAGAAACTTGACTTTGGTGCCATTGGGATTCCCTCCCCTGAACACCGTAGCAGCTGCAAGATTCTCATTATTACTAGATTAGAAGATGTTTGTATTTCAATGGATTGTCAAAGAAAGATTTTCCTTAGAGTTTTAACAGATGAAGAAGCATGGACTCTTTTCCAAAGTAAAGCATTTATATCAGAAAACACCCCTGATACCATAAAGCATCTGGGAAGATTAATTTCCAATGAGTGTAAGGGATTGCCAGTTGCCATTGCGGCTGTTGCTAGTAGTTTGAAGGAAAAAGCTGAGACGATATGGAGGGTTGCATTGACTAGATTGAGAAGTTCTAAGCCAATTAATATCCAAAAAGGTTTGGCTGATCCCTACGAGTGCTTGCAGTTGAGCTATGATAATTTGGATACTAAAGAAGCAAAATCACTTTTTTTGTTATGTTCTGTGTTCCCTGAAGACTCTGCAATTCAGGTTGAACATTTAGCAAGATGTGCAATGGGGTTAGGTTTAGTTGAAGAAGCTCAGTCATATGAAGAGGCAAGGAATGAAGTGCTTGCAGCTAAAATTAAGCTCATTAGTTGTTGTTTATTATTGGATGCAGATGATGAATGTGTCAAAATGCATGACCTACTTCGTGATGTGGCCCACTTGATTGCCAAGAATGAGAATAAGATTATCAGGTGTGAATTGGAAAAATATGTTACTGTGGAACAAAATTCAGTAAGATATCTATGGTGTGCGAAATTTCCAAATGATTTGGATTGTTCCAATCTCGAGTTCTTATGCTTATACACAAAATTGGAAGAATTGGATGGGATTTTCGAAAGAATGGGAATGCTCAAAGTTTTGATTCTTATCGATAAAGAGGAGGGAGAAATACCATTGTCAACTATGTTTTTGAAAACATTAACAAATCTCCGTTATCTATTGATTGACGGTTATGAATTGAATGACTTCTCATTTCTAAGCTATATGAAGAATCTTCAAAGTCTTTCGTTGCATCGTTGTTCATTGTCTTCACTTCCTGAATTACAAACCGATGCTGCAATTACACAACTAACAACCTTAAAATTGTTAGAGTTATATAAATGTGACATTAAAGTCAAGAATTTTGAAGTGATCAAGAGAATACCGCTTTTGGAAGAGTTGTACATTGTTGATATTAAAGGAGAATGGGATACTAAGAGTGAAGACACCGTTGAATTCTTTGACACATTTAGTGTCCCCCAAACACTACAAAGTTATGGAATTGTATTAGGATCCCATAATTTTGCTTTCTCTCATCACAGAACTTTAGTGTTTAACCATTTTGACATATCAAATGAGGTAATTAAGGGTTTGGCAAAAAAAGCAGAGAATCTATACGTAGCAAATATTCATGGAGGTGTAAAAAATATCATTCCTGATTTATTTCAAATTGAAGGAGAATGTTTGGATGAGTTGAATAAGTTTGAGATACGCGACTCTAAAGAGATAGAGTGTTTGATTGACACTAATAATAATTCGAGTGAGGAGATAACTCTCTTATCCAAGTTGCATATGCTGATAATTGATAACATGGAAAATCTAAGAGTTATATGGCATTGTTTTCAACCTGTCAATGGGCCTTTTGGGAACTTAGAGAAGTTGTATTTAAGTGATTGTCCACAATTGACATCTCTCTTCACATATGTCGTTGCTCGAAGTTTGGTACAATTGAAAATATTAGTAATATCAAAATGTGATGGACTGAAGCATATATTAGCAGGTGATGACAAAATGGAGAGAATACAAGATGAATACTCCAATGAAAATCCAATACAAATCTTTCAAAGTTTGCAGAAAGTAAAGGTAAATAGGTGTAAAGAATTAAAGCATATATTCTCGGCCAACATTGTTGGAGGGTTAGGTCAATTAAAAGTTCTCAAGATAGAAAAATGCCACAAGCTAGATCAAATTATTGGGGATATTGTTCCATTGGAAGACCAAGATCAAAAAGAAGAAGTTGATGAAATCATCGAGGAAGGTAAGCATCCACATTGTATAGCACCTCAATTCCAACAACAACTGCTGTGAACCATAGCCCAGTTACATTCCGCTACAGTCTTAATACACTCTTTGCCTGTCATCCTATGCTTTATAAGAAAAATGCTGCCAGTATTGTTTCAGTTTTGAATCTTGTTGGTCCCTCTAAAGCTTTACCACTTTTTTTGTTGGTTTAAAGGTTCCATAATATGTGCAACTTGAATAGGTTCATATCTTGTTTTCTGTCTTCTTTTTGTATTTCTGAACATGTCTAAGTGTGTATTAGGAAGTCTACATATGATTGCTTAGTGGAAATTTGTGACACATAAATCAATGTTTTAAAAATCAGAATGTATCTGGCACACATAGCATATACATCTATATAATATTCTTGGTGATATTTTTCTTATGTATAATGGTCTCTCAGGAACTATATCTAGCCTTGCAAGCCTTAAGAAAAATAAGGCAAATTTGAATGGTATCTTCCCAAACTTAAGAAAGCTCTCGGTGCGTGATTGTGGCCAACTGAAATATATGCTTGGCCAATATGACGTAGCTAATCAGGATTATAAGGAGATTCATATTCAATTCTCAGCATTGGAAAGACTCTCTCTTCATAATCTACCAAACTTTGTTAGCATTTGTTCTACCAGCACTCTCATTGTGACGTGTCCATCTTTGAAGGACTTTGACTGTTACAGATGTTTCTATCGTTTTTATGATTCTGTAAGTTCTTTGACGATTCCTGTGGATTCAAGATAGCCTATTGGCGCAAGTAGGAAGGCAGTCTTGTCTTTGTTTTCATAATTATTATTTATTTGTTCTGAGTTTGGATTTTCTTACATTTCCTCTTAATGTCCTGTAGGATCCAAAATGGATTCAGAACCATCTCCCCACTTTACAAACTCTATCTGTAAGGTATTCTGAAGTGGAATGTATCTTTTGTCTTAATGGACACGGAATGATTGGGCAACAAGTGAATTTAAGGTTAAGCCATTTGAGTTTTGAAAATCTGCCTCAAATGACTTATATTTGGGTGGCTTTCAAGAATTCAGTTACTCTCCAACATCTCACCACACTAGAAATAACGAGATGTGCAAAATTGGAAGTAATATTTCCACCCTCTGTTTTAAGAAGCTTACCAGAGTTGAAGTTCCTAACCATAATAGAATGCATGGAATTGAAGCAGATCATAGAAGAAGATGAGGACGATGGAAAGTTGTCCAACCTTATTTCTACACAGCCATGCTTCCCAAAACTTGAAAGTTTGTATGTCGAGGAATGCCACAAGTTGAAATGTTTGTCCTCTTCATCCAATAATCTTCCTGACCTTAGGATTCTCACTATAATTGGAGCCTCTGAACTAAAAGAAATTATTGGATGTGAGCAAGGAGCTTCAGATAATTCTTCTACCTTCCCAAATCTTGGAAAAAAAATGTCTAATCTTCTTTCTACACAGCCATGCTTCCCAAAACTAGAAAGTTTGTATATTCAGGATTGCCACAAGTTGAAATGTTTGTCTTCTTCATCCAATGATCTTCGTAACCTGAGGTTTTTGACTATAAATGGAGCCTCTGAACTAGAAGAAATTATTATATGTGAGCAAGGAGCTTCAAGAAATTCTCTTACCTTCTCAAATCTTGGAACTTTGAAACTATCTGGATGTGCAAAATTGGAAGTAATCTTTCCAAAGTCTGTTTTAGGATGCTTACCAGAGTTAAAAAGCCTAATCATAACAGAATGCACGAACTTGAAGCAGATTGTTGGATGTGAACAAGGAGCCTCAAAGTATTCTTTTACCTTCCCGAGTCTTGAAAGATTAGAAATAATTGGATGTGCAAAATTGGAAGTAATCTTTTCTTGGTCTGTTTTAAGATGCTTACCTGAGTTGAATCTTTTGAAGATAATAAATTGCACAGAATTAAGACAAATCATTGAAGATGATGTGGAAGATAAAAAATTGTCTAATCTTCTTTCTCGTCAACCATGCTTCCCAAAACTAGAAGCGATGCATGTTGATCACTGTCAAAAACTCAAAAGATTTTTCCCTGGATCTACATCTAATTACCTTCCCAATCTTCATCTTTTGATTATAAATGGAGCCTCTGAACTAGAAGAACTTGTTGGATGTAAACAAGGAAAATGTGATGAGATTAGAAATACTGAAGTTGAACTTCCAAGACTCAAACTTTTAATATTTTTTCATCTTTCAAGCTTTTGTCAAGAGATTGAATTGCCCAATTTAAACAATAGCATTGTCTACGAATGTCCAAATTTCTCTTTCACTTCAACAATCACTATTGGGAAGCTCTGTCAAAATTTTCCTCATGAAGGTAAATACTACGTAGTCTTCAAATATAAACTGTTATTGTTACTGGAAAATCGTCAAATTCTAAAATTAGTATTAAACTTTTACAAATAGAGAAAATGAGGGAACTTGTTATCAAACTCTTTTATAAGTAAATGTTGGTGTTAACTCAAACTCTCAAATCAAAAAGAAACTTCAGGATGAGTTTGAAATTAAATATTATTCTTATCCTACTTTTATCCAACCATACAATATTTTTTTAGACTCAAATTATTCGAAGAAATTAATTATTTTTCAATTATTTTCATATTAAGAACTTACTTCTGTATTAATTTATATATGCGATGGTCATTTACAGTTTAATGTATCTTATTTATCACTAGTGTACTATTACAATTTATTATTTTGATTTGCTATTTCTTTATGATGTGAAATATTAATTTAACGTCCAATACTAAGAGTATTATTATGCATATATATATATATATATATATATATATATATATATATATATATATATATATATTATTATTTTTTTATATATTAGGTATGAGTTTATCTAATATTTAAAATGTGAGGAGTATTAATTTTGCTAAAGGTATTGAATCCGCTTGTTCTAACTGCACAATCATTGAATGTGATCACATTTGCATACGGTATTAGCATGGTCTGAGATAGATCGTTCTCCAATTTGTAAACAATTTTACCTAAAGAAAATATACTTACAAATTAACTATTTCACTCAGAAAGGACTGCTTCAAATTACAGCCGAGTACTAACCTGAATTTTTTAAAGTAAACACAAATTAATTTTTTTCTTCCATGATTTGTAATTTTAAGTTCTACTAATTTTAGTTATGAAGAACACTATATTGTAAAGAAAACCATCCTTTAGGCATAGAGTCACGACTTTACTTTCATGGGTGATAAAAATTCTTTTCATGAAGATTTTTATGTCATTTTTATTTTTAATTGTAATGATATGATGATCCATCATGAAAAGTTGTGGTTGTATCCCCTTTTGTTTTGTGTTTCATTGGGACATGAAATCCCTGATATATTCTTTTTGTTACAGATTTCAAAAACACTGCACTTTATATGTGGGACATAGTGAGGGTCATAAGAAATTGTGATGAAGATTCTACTGTTGGTGGTAGCAATGAGTTCACTTCATCAGAGGTTAGAACCAACCAATCTATGAATAAAAATACAATAAAAAATGGTTTAATAGCCCTTTCTGTCTCGTTATTAAAACAAATTTTTCAATTTTAACCTACTAAATTTGATCCCTTTTTCTAAATCCCTTTTTATGGGAAATTAATTTTAACCTACATGGTCCTTTTACATGTCTTTAGACATGATCCTTCAACTACATTCATTAAATATAACCACTACCTAAACCCCACAATTAATTAACTCTATTGCATGCTTAATCAATATTAGAAGCATTCTTAACCTTTTTGCAATCTTCTAGACAATTAATATAACAACTTCTAACTACTCACATTTAAGTTTATCTAACAAAATCTCTTCGTAAACTTAAATGCTTCTTCGGTATTTCATCCTTCTTCCCTTCATCTCGACGTCGCCATGTGCAGCCCACATCGTGCTTGTTCCTTCATGACTAGTCGGGCTTTTCATTATCTCCATAGCCGACTTGCTTTTCTCTATGACCGACTTGATCTTCTCTTTGTCTGTGACCGAATTGTACTTCCCTTTGACTGAATTCTTCTTAACCTTGGCTAACTTGCCCTTTGCTGGGTTCTTTATTGTCTATGTGGTCAACTTGTCATTAATCGAGTTCCTCTAAATAGGTCAAGCTCTCTTTAAGAGATCGGACAATTCCCATGTGTTCTTCGCACTAAACTCATCATCAATTTCAAGTCACCACTTCTCATGTTGCACCTCTAGTGCATCTCTAAGATCATTCTCGGCAAGTAGCTACTCTTGCAAACTTATCACTTCTTGTTCAAGTTCTAGATGCCACTTATGCGAAACCTATTTTTTCTCTCTAAGCTTGCTTGTAACTTTGCATTACCTCTAACTTCCTTTTCAATCTTCTATTGCAAAATGTATTTTGCAAGCTCTAACCTTTGAATAACAGATTCTTCTTCTTCTTCAAGATCTTAGTTATCCACACTCCACGCTGAGTTATCCAAGCTATCAAGACGCTCTACCAAGCTATCTAGGCTCCGTACTAAGAATGTTCACTTGCTCTCCCAAAAAATCTGCGCATTCCACTTGCTCCACCGACTTAATCAAGCTATTCAGACTTTCCATTTGCTTGTGATCGTCCCTCGAGCTAATCCGATCATCAACAACACTGCTTCTTCTTCAAATTCTTTTTACAAGATTGGTTGCCTCTTCTCTTTCATTTTCAGATCGACAATCTTTTGTGAAAAGCTCGACCTTCCCACAACCATAGCACTTAATTAATTTGCATTCCTTTGCAAAATGGTCATACTTGCCACACTTGAAGAACTCAACTCCTAAGTTACTCGACCGACCTCCTCTCCACGAACCTTGACCTCTTCCGCTCTAATTTTCTTCAACAAACTGCTCTTTCTCTTATTGTCCTCCACAACTTCTACCACCATGATCTCCTCGGCCTCGAATGTTCTGACTATAGGGAACCTTCTTCTCCTTAATGGTTGCCTTTGCTTGAAGTGTTGATCGAGAGACTCCTCTTTCTTCTTCTTTCTCCGCTACTCATGCGCCTCAAGCAACTCCGCAAGCTCTTACACCGAGAGCATTGACAAGTTCTTATACTCCTCTATTACGCAAACAATATTCTCAAAGTCGTCAATTAATGACCTTAAGATTTTCTGCACCACTTAGCAAGTAGGCAGTGTCTCCATTTCTTCCGAGCTTATTCACCACGGTCTCAACACGAGATATGTACTCGAAAACCCCTTTGGCCTCTTTCATCCTCATGCTTCAAGCTTGCCTTTCAGAGTTTGAAGCCTAACTTGCTTCACACGATTATCCCATTTGTATGCCTTCTCTAATATATCTCATGCTTCTTTTGAAGACATAGCATTTGCTATCTTCTCAAAGTCGTACTCATCAACAACTCAATACAACACGTACAAAGTTGCTTTGTCCTTTCCTCGTGATGCTCTCAACGTAGTGAGTTGGGCATTCGAAAAACCTTCAGTGTATATTGGTGCCCATTTTTAACTACTTCCCATACTTCTAGGGAACCAAGGAGTGCGTTCATCTGTAGATTCCAATTATCATAGCTGACACCTTTCGATAACTTCGGCAAGGGCATGTTGTTAGCTATGTTGACCATCTCGATCAAACTCTCAAACTCTCAAACACTTTCTATAACACACTTAGACACTCAGGCTCTCAAGCTCTGATACCAATTTGTTGACAAACAAGTCTATCTGGATAAAAACTCTCTATATTCAGACTTGTTGTATTTTGCAATGAGTATTACATGGTCCTTTTATAGCCTTTAGACATGACCCTTCAACTACATTCATTAAATATAACCACTACCTAAACCACAATTAATGAACTCTATTACATGCTTAATCAATATTAGAAGCACTCTTAACCTTTTTGCAATCTCCTAGACAATTAATATAACAACTTTCAACCACATTTAAGTTTACCCAATAAGCATCACTAAAACTTATTAAAGAAGAACTTGGTGAGGAATGAGACGTAAACCATGAGTGACAAATCCAACGAAGTAGCGGAGAACACATTTTACAATATTCCATTGATGCTCTTGGGGTTGATGCATATATTGACAAACCTTGTTAATAGAATATGCAATCATTGGTCTTGTAATCGTAACATATTGAAGAGCTCCTACAATGAATTTGTAGAGAGTGTTTGATCCTCAAAAGTTGTTGAACCATCTAAAGCAAGGTGAAAACAAAACATTGGGGTTGGTTGTGATTTGCTTTGATTAGGGATTGCAATATGGGTCAACTCTTCGGGCCGACCCACAAGCCTGCAAAAATAATGCGGGGCGGGCCAAGATAGTGAACCCGTAAGCCCGTAGTGGCCCGGCCCGTAGAAGTCTGCATCCCGCGTGGGTCGACCTGCTGGCCCGCGTAAAAAAAAACTTGCACTTGTGTATATCGGTTACTTTCCTTTTGGACTTCGGTTTGAAGGTTCCAAATTCTTGTATAACTTGAAAAAACAAGTATTACGTATTTTTGAATGTGCTAAAATTTGAAGAATACATCATGTATGCCAAAGTATGATCAAAATGTTGAATTATCAATTTATCATCTAACTCCCCAAATTCTTTGTTTAATTTTTTGAACTTATTACAATTTTCCAATTTGTTGAACATTGAAAGCTTTATGATAATTAAAAAAAAAAGGCGGGCCAGCCCGCGGGGCTGCACTTAAGCAAGATAGGCCATACTTTTCAGTCCAAATTGAAAATGAGGGACGGGGCAGGCTGGAAGACATTTTGTGGGCCAAATGGGGGTTGGACCTAAATGGGCCGGGCTGACCTATGTTGCCACCCCTAACCTTGATGCATGTTAATATAAAAATGGTAATATCATCTACATATATTAATATAAAAATGGTAATATTATTTGTATATTTTGTGAAAAGAACTTAGAACCAATACTGTTTAGAGTAGAACTGATTTTTGAAATCATGATCTTGGGACGAGCTAATTAAGACCATAAATAGCTTTGTTAAGTTTACAAACTTGAGATGGACTAGAGGATACACAACTTGGGGTTTGTTGTATGAAAACATTTTCTTGTAAATCACTTGTTGACATCTACTTGATGTATTGGCCATCTTGTTGTTATTGCGTGGCTTAGTATAATCCTGCAAGTTGTAGGTTTAAGTATCGGAGTGAATGTTTCATTCAAATCAAAACTAGTTTTTTGATGAAAGCCTTAGTCTACAACTCTTGCTTTATGATGATGAAGACTCCCATCAGCATTATATTTATTACAAAATAATTCATTTACATCGAACAATTGTAGCACCAGGAGAAGGATTTGTGAGAGTCCAGGTGTTGTTATGAACAAAAGCATTGTACTCAGGTTTCATGACATCATACCAAGCATGATTAGATAAAGCTTATGATTAGATAAAGCTTCTTCAAAATTAGTTGGGTCAATATTAGAGGTATGGAGAGAATAAATTTTTGGTTTGGAAATACCTGATTTGGCCCGGGTGATCATGTGATGTGTATTGTGAATAGGTAGCAGCATGCTTATTTTGAATAGGCAGAGATGGTAAATTAGAGATAGCAGCATTAGGTAGGACAATATTGTCATCAATTGCGACAGCAACAGAATTTGCAGGTATAGGTTGATTAAGAATGGAATCATTTGCAGGTCTATTAATTATAGAAGTTATAGGAGGTACACAAGAATACCAAAAGGAGATTGTGTGCAAATGTTTGGATTGTATATATAGCCTTTATTCTAATCAGTATACCCCGGAAAGAGACATTTCAGAGCGGAAATTAAACTTGGATTTAATATATGGGCATATAAGACGGTAACACTCACAACCAAAGGTTCTAAGAGAAGTATAATCCGGTTTTTTATTAAAAAGCTTTTGAAAAGGAGAAAGACCATTTAAGACTTGAGTTGGTAAAATGGTTACCATAGGCACAACAGTAAGATAAACTTCCCCCAAAAAAATTTTGGAAGAGAGGCATGGGCAGGAAGAGCTAAACAAATATGGACAAGTCTGCCCAGGTCTAATATCATATTTTTTAAGAAGATTTACTTAAAGGAATAATACAATTGGTTAAAAGTTGTTTAATAATCTTGAAAGAAGCTTGACCAAAACGTGAATGCCAAACTATAAAGCATTGTTTACAGAGTTGACAATAACAAGGATGATATTGAGATCATAAGATTGTTGTAATTTGGGAAAAGCATATAGAACATCTCTAAGAAACCCTTTAAGGATGACCTGATTTGTGTCGTACATAAACATCATTATCTTTTGCAACTTTTCAAACACTAATCAGATTTTTTGAAATATTAGGAGCATGTAAAAGATTAGATAAGAGTAATCGGGTTTTGTTGGAAGGAAAATAAAAAGAAGCTGAATAAACATGTAAGATAGACATATCAGTACCATTAATTACCTAATTTCACTGTTTCGTTACTCGAGTAAGTTCTCTTTGATGTGAAATTTTGTGGATGATGTGTTATGTGGTGAGTAGCACCATTGTTAGGATACTACAAGGGATCATTGAGAGTAGAAGGAGAGCCGAATACAGAAGGTGCGTCGGTCGGTATTATTTGGAGATAGGCACAATGCTTAGCAGAAATAGTACTTTTTGATATCAAGAAGATATGTGGTGATGTTACAGTCTCTTTTTGGTTGCCTGAGTTGAATCTTGAGCATTTTGATCTTGGCTCTTGAATGAGAGGCATAGTAGATATTGAGATTGGGAAGATAAGCCTACCATTTTGGTAAGAATAGGTGTATGCATGGGTGCTAGATTGATGAAACTGACAACACTGGTTAATAAAGTTCTAGCATTAGTGAGAGACTAGCAATACTAACTACTGTTTTAGAATTTAGAAGCCCACTTGTAATTTGTATGACAACTTCTATGCATAAAACACCTTAGCATATAAGTGCAATGATTACTAAAGTTAAAAATGGGTTTTGTGGTATTAAGACCAACTCCTACCTTGCTTGTTCGATAATTGAAATGAAAGTTGGTGAATCAGGAATCACACAGTGAAGGAGGCCTTGCGGACCAACATGCACTCGAAGAAACAACAGTAAGAAACCACAATCATATCACCACATGATGCACATTAAAAATGGTGATCCTTTCAAACGTTAGGCCCCCTAACTCAATCTTACTTATTCAATTTGTGATACACAGGAGATTGGGGACATAGGAAATGGGAGCATTAAAGACGGACCTGCATCAGAGTGTGCTAAGACAAAATCTTCGTCAACCGGTGTTGAAGACATTAGCATTGGAGGTGGTGTTGCAACTCACATTGAGTCTAGTGAAGATTCCAAGCTTGTTGAACAAGATGACACAGCACAGACACAAATAGATGAGAATTCTAAGAGGTATGATTATTTAACTACTTAACTATATAACGTAAAGAATGAATCTTATTGACTTTGTCGATGCCTAGTTAAAATGTTTCGAATTTTTGTGAATTACAAGTTGTATCTTTGTGTTGTGGTTATGTGGATTTTTTGTTTCTCTATATATATATATATACATTTGGTGATATCTATAACTCTTACAAGATAAATACCATCAGTATCTGAGTTTTCTGTTCTTTGGGATACACAGGTCTAGTAGTATGGACATGGTGCGACATTACGAGGTTGTTGAACAAACTGATGGGCCTAATGAAAAATGGGAAAGACCTTCTCTACATCTGAAGGTCGAACATGTTAACAGTACCTTCGGAGAAGGTTCTAACTTGGTCGATAAAGAAGGCGAAATAGGTGTGGTTTCTGGTGACTGTATTGTGCCTGCGAGAAACGAAGAACCAAAGAGGGAATTTGTTGCAAAAGTTTCCACTTCAGAAACATCAAGAATA
>Ga0214545_1008309_pt1 | contig 16667 bp, 6 predicted proteins | sample CNSS4metaG_FD_160064 | JGI IMG/M metagenome (GOLD analysis project Ga0214545, IMG submission 160064) | Root nodule microbial communities from cowpea collected in UCLA plant growth center, Los Angeles, California, USA - CNSS4 | ecosystem: Host-associated > Plants > Roots > Nodule | place: USA... | reverse complement strand
AATAATCAATATATATATATATATATATATATATATATATATATATGAGTAACAAAAATTAAAATGATAATATTACATATTTTAATTGTGTGCCAAAAGCATTTAAAAGAACTTAAATATGGTACCCTCATTCAATAAAACTAAGACATTTTAACCGTAAAAGATGAACCACCTTGCTTATATGACTCATCATATCTAGAAGATGATCCAAAATAAAAAAATAAAAAAAATAAAATAATATGAATTGGTAATGAAGGACCATGCTGAAGTTGGCAAAATTATGAATGCTAAAGTTTAGAGTTTGGTAAAATATGAAGTTGGACTTTAATATTTCTCATAAATGGTTCCAACTAAAAGCCTAGGTTCAAAAAATTACTTCTCATTCAAACACAGTTTTTAAAATAAAATTATAAATTTAAAGAAGGTTATAAACAAATTAAATGAAATTTTAAAAAGTTTATATGCGAGAGAATTTTATAATTAATTTATTTATAAACTACCTTTTATTTATCAAAAAAATAAAATGTTTGAGGTCTTGAAAAGCCTATTCAATCATACACTAGATAAATCACTTTAATTGTTTTTTATCATTAAAAAATTCATAATAAAAAACATGTATAAAAAATTATTATCGATATTCTAACCCATTTACAAAAGTAGTTCCCAGTAATAAAAAAAAAACTAAAATAATTTATGTAATATACATACGTAATATACATATAGATATATATAAAAATTGACATATAGGTATTATTCTAATCTCCTTTTAATTACTAATTATAATTTCATAAGAGATATACACTTGCATGTATTATCCAATATATTTTCCCAGTTAGAGAAACCTAGTCTAAATTGTCAACTAAAATTATATATATTTTAAAAATATTTATACTATATATTTCTTTTCTACCATTAGAAAAAAACAAAAATTAGGTTAAAAGAGTGTGTAAGAACGAAACAAACTAACCATTCTCTTTCTCTATCAACTTGATCAAATTCAAGTCCTTTATCAACAATTCTACCATTTCCTTTGGCTGTTCTGTAACGAGAGAGAGTGATCCAAATCTGATTATGAACCATTCGCCAAACCAAAAATGGCAATATCAGAAAAGTGCTCAAATCCCTTTGTTTCTCATCTTTCACCAACAAAGAATAAGTGCTATGAACCACCCATGGAGCCAACACCACATACTGCAAAATCAATCAAAATTTCATAAATACAATTATATTTTTGTCATGCAGTATCCATAAAATCAAACCGACTTGTAAGATGAGATTTATATCCATCCTAATATATTATAAAACCGTCTTTGTATGAATGGATTTGAAAAATCTATAATAAAAGAAAAAAGTTTAATCACACAGAAAATCTCCATTTTCATTACAAAATCTCAATCAGATCTTAACTTTTAAGTTATCCCAATTAAGATTTTATAACGAAAATGAAACCTTCCGTATAATTAAATCTAGAAAAAATAATTTGTTCTGTGGACCGAATAATTGAACATTCAAAAGTCATAAACTAAGGTTTTATATTATAAACAACTGTGTGATTTTTATTGGTATTGAAGTTGTGATGTTGATTGTTAATAATTGGATATGGTTGTGGATAACTAATTAATAATGCACCTTAATGAAGGGTATATATACAAAATCCCTTTCCTTTTTTAGCAAGACATTTTGCATGAAAAAGTGTCAAAATAGTAACTAACTAATTAGACTTTTTTTCATATATATGATTAAGTTTCAAGAAATTAGGTAAAAGGGTTTGGAGAACATAAAACCAAACCCACAAACAATATCCACTCATTTTCACTTTGTAAGAAAATATATATATTTTCTCCATACAATAAAATAAATTTAACTTGGAAAAATATATATTTTAAGAATGCCCATAAAATTTTCCTTCAAAACCATACCTAAATCTTAATTAGAAGAAAAAAAAACTAAAAACAAATCAATCCTTAAAATATAATAAATGAGTTCACACACAAAAAAAGAAAATCTCTGCCAATAAAGTACATTGAGAGACAAGTTAACTGTCCAGTTAATAATTTTAAGGAATCCAACAATTATTAATTACCTTTACAAAGTACATTTATAATGATTTGAAGTTCATATTAATACTTAGTATTAAACATTCAACCACTTAATTCTATATCTCCATTGTCACTCCACAAAGAACATATATGAAAAGGTGCAACCTTTAACCAATTACAACACCACAAATTGTTGAAACTATAAACCAAAGGTGCATGTTTGAACACATTCTAAGTTAAAGTAGTTTTCTTGGTTTTTCCCATACTAATAGTTTTTCTTTATCCACAATATAATTAGTAATAAAACTAAAGAATGAGATATTAAGAATATCTTAACCCATATACACAAAAATATGCCAAAAATTTAGATAAGAGATTTAGAAGTTCAATCTCCATTCTCCAACACTAATATTGCAAAAATAAAATTATCTCCACTAACAAACCTATATTGTAATATAACTTATAATCTCTTCAAATTCAAAACATTAAAGAATACTATAAAAAAAAATGCATTGTTTCCTATAAAATCTATATACAACATAGATAAAACAATAGATGAAGTGTTGAAACAAAAGACAATCATAAACAAAAACTTGTCATGCTTGCATTATCTTCCATAGAAACAAATGATACAAACATAGCAATGTAACATGTAGTGCGTCTTTGCTAAATTTTGTGTTGTTTCTTTATTGTGTTTTCAAAAGATACTGACTTATACTGATTTTGACGTTTTAAAATACATTAAAAACAGCAGAAAGAGACAACACAAAAAATCAAATAGAAAACTTGAACTCGATGTATGTTTGTTTATAGAAGTAGAGAGATAAGAAGTAATGAGGAATGATGGGTGCAACCTTAAAGCTTCCGAGAGGTTTCCATGGCCAATCTGTGAGAATTCCAGGCATTGAAGCCATGGTTTGTTGTAAGAACAAAACAACCAATGTTGTTGGAAGAAAAAGTGTGTTTTGTTAGGATATCACAGAGAAGTGTTTTTGTATGGTTTGAAGCATTGTTTGTGAGTAACTTTATTTATAGAGCTAACTCAGTTTTCCCTTTGGAACAATTGAAGCATTTAATTTACCAACGAAAACCGAACCCACAACTTACCATCACATGGGAAAGCAGAACCAATAATGTTGCGTTTTAAAATGAAAAACCTCTCTCACCACTTTCCCACATTTATTTTTCAAACATAAACGTATTTTCAGATGCTATAATTCATTGATACCAGGTAGATGACATTGGTGTTAAAGAATGTTAAGGAAAAAAAAATTCATTTAAATACATTTTATTCTTGATTGATAACTTTTTTTATTTTTTTGAAAACTATGGATAATTTCATGGGTTAAATATGTTTTTGGTCTCTTAACTTTCAGTGAATTTTGGAATTAGTCAATTTTGAAATTTTAGACCAATTTAGTCTTTTATTTTTCGAAATACGTGAATTTAGTCTTTTTAATCAAATTTTGTTAAATTTATTTAACATTTTAAGTGCGTTTCATAATAGTATTTGACTTAACATTAAAGCAAAAGTGTATCAAACAGTATAAACAACTTAAATACAATCCTGAAATGTGTACGAAACATCAAATAAACCTAACAAAATTTGATTAAAATGACTAAATCCACGTATTTCGAAAGATGAAAGACTAAATTGATCCAAAGTTTCGAAATGGACTAATTTCAAAATTAACTGAAAGTTAAGGGACCAAAAACATATTTAACCCTAATTTCATTAGATAGTGATTTTCTTTTCTCTTGACAAAAAGACACTGCACTTTAAGAAAAAAGTATAAGTGTATATTAATATTTTTATTCATAGTTTATTCTCAAATTAATTACTTTCTCCATCTCAATCAAACTAATATGTTGGTTGAAAAACGAGGCGATTTAAATAAACTCGTTTCAAAAAACTATCACACTATTGTTATTCTTAATACGTGTCATAAAAACTTTGAATACAATCATGGGACAAAGGTGGTATTTTCAATAAATTTTATATGAAGTTTATTTAAAACATGAATATAAAAAAGGCAAAGTCTAATTAGTTAAAAGTTTAATATCCCACCTATATTAACTTTGTTTAATTCCGTAATTCCAAAAATACCCTTGTGGTTATTTTAAATACGAGTATTATTTCTAATAAATATGATTAAGGGTAGTTTTAAAAATATTGTTTTTATACATAAAATTAAGTAAAACAAATTGAGTAAGTATTTTAATTAAAGAGAAGTTAGGTATTTTGCCTTTGAATTAAGCAATAGTAAGTTACTTTTTTAGGACACTTAATTTATTTATTTTTTCATGTAGTATGACCGACTTTTAGTGGCACAACTAATGGAAGAATAAATTTATTTTTCGTTTGTTTTCATTTATTGGACTCACCAAACTTTTGGTGTGGGTTGGTGAGTGTAATTAAAAGTCATTTATTTGGATGTCTATTGTCGTGATGGTTTTCGTAACGCTTTTAGGGCTAGGTCTGAAAAAAAGGCATATATGGATTCATTTCTTTGTTTCGTGTAGTTTATTCATCACTGTCCATTGTCAGGGTTTGATCAAATTGCTGTGAGAATTCAGAGAAGTACGATTCACTGCTTTAAATGTGCAATCACAAAATGGTTTTCTCATCATGTATGTTTGTTAGATTTTTAATTGTAAAACGCTAAGTTATGGATATAAAGTTTTACAGCTGAAAAAGCAACCAAGAAATCCAAACCCTAATCGACAAAAATGCATGGGTTTTCATTTCTTAATTCCTTTTTGTTTTCTAGTTTAGTGGGGGAGATGCTTGTTGATACCATTTTTGTCAAGAAGAATATTGTAACACGTTTCATGAAGTGAAAAATCTATATCCTATTTCTATAGATATAGTGTATGAAAAAAATTTCTCAATAACTATAAATTAAAATACTCTCTAGTTCGATGGAATCTTAACCAGAAGTTTTGAAGGGATTATTTTCGCAAAATAATCTATCTTGTTTTCATTCTCACAAATAGTTTTACTTTTATCACTCCTGAATGATGAATTTATTATTTTATTCTCTGTATACTTATTTTTTTAAAATAATATTAAAAATAATCTATCATAACTTAATAAAAAATTGAGAGGCGTAAATATTAAAGGAAAAATATATTATAGTTAACTCACAATTAAAAATCAGTTATAAAAAACACATAATACATTATTTTTTCTTCTATATTCATAAAAAATTAATATACCAAAGACTCATGAGATAAAAAACAATGTTAATTATTAAATTAATATTTCATTATCAAGTAAGATAAAAGAGAATTACTTTTTTTGTCTTCAAAAAAGAAATAGGAAATGAGAAATGAGAGAAAAAAATAGTAAGTTTATATGTAACTCCCTTTTTTCTTCAAGAAAAAAAAAACATATAAGAGTGAGAGATGAGTACAATTTTCAAACTTCATAAACAATACAAATTATTGCAAGGAATGCTTGGCTCCAACATCAACCCTTAAAATACCTACAATCAACACTAATCACCCTTCGAATAAACCTAAATTAAGAAAGAACAAAGCAGATAAAAATAGAGGAGGGTGAAATTGAACCTCGTCGGCATTGGAAACACAGGTGGAGCGACGATCCAATGCAGCGACAGTGGAGGCACGAGAGAGAAGAGACCTATGCTTTCAATGAAGGAAGCGACAATGTCAGGGTTAGGGCTCGTGGGCGACAACTAAAAGCTTAGAGCTTGAGCAATAATGTTAGGGCTTGTGGATGACGAAGACGGTGATGAGCAGAGGTGGTGACCAGTGGTGAGTAGGGAAGGTGCGAGAGAGAAAAGAAAGAAGCTTCTACTTTTGGTGAATGAAGGGGTAGGTTAGGACTCGTAGGTGGCGATAATGGTAGTGAGTATTGGTCAATGAGAGAGAAGAGAAAGAAAAGAAGAAGTTTGTCATGAAAATGAAAGCAGTGAGCAGTGTTTTCATGAAAACTGGGAAGCATATTAGATCGATTATGCAGAGAATCGATCTAATATTCACGTATTAGATCGATTAAAATTCAACTAATCTAATATACTTTTCAATATTTACATGTTTGTCATTGTGTTTTTCTTTAAATCGGTTTCCACAAAAATGATCTAATACCCCTATTCTAGAATGTCTTTTTTGCACTAGTGTAATTGTGTAATTCATTAAGAATTATGTTAAGTTTATACTAATTCATCTCTAATATTAAATTGATTTTTATAATTAGAGAAGTTTAATGTTGATTAAATAGATACTAGTGACTTTTTATTTTAAAATTACTTAATTTACAGAATTCTAAATAAAATATATTTCTAATATTAATTTAACTTGCATTAGTTTTAAAAAAAAATTCCATACAATGTCTCCATGTTATAAAATAAATAAAATTGTTTTTAACGGGATCTGGTGAAGGATCTTCGAGGGGAGTCAACAATCTCTAGAGACCAGGTGAGGTTAAGCTCTAAAGGAGACTAGATGAGAAATCCACTTGTAAAAAACTCTCTGATGCTTAATCACTAAGAGAGTATGGATCTTGTGAGTGCATATATATAGGATTTAATAGACTTATAAGTTCCGGTAGTAATTGATATAAGATAATAAGATAGTGAGATCATAACAATATAACAAAATAACGGTAATTGAATACATTAACGGACTTGGGTTGGGCTAGTGTAATACAAACCTTATGTTTAGAAGTGAACCTCTTTATTTTAATATGGTTTTGGACCTTGATTGACTTTGAACTGAGTAGTACAAAAATAAAAATTGAGAAAATATATAAAAAAAGTTGTAGTGAATGAAGAAAATGAACGTGGATGAAGGTGATGAACATGAAAGAGATGAAGAAAAAAGTGTGAATGAAGATGAGGAGAATAATGTGAATAAAAAATGTGTGTGTGGATGAAAAAATGGGTGTGGGTGAAACATACTTTTACTTATCGAAAAATAATTATCTCACCATAAAATTGGTTAAGTCAATTCTATTAACATTCGGGATTAAACTAATTCTAATAAACACTAATCCAACACTAATATAAATATTTTTTATTTAAATAAATTAAAAATTTTAAATATTTTTGTCTCTTTTAAAAAATAACTTTTAAGCATTAGAGTTTTTAAATTGATTTTAGTAGTATCCTAATTTATTCAATATTATCATCTGAAAGTTAATTTGATTTTTTAATGTTTTTTTTAGGTTGTATTTTGAAAACTTTATTTAACATGTATTTTATGATTAGAATTGCATGGTTTAGGAAGGTGTGTTAAAAGTATATAGAAAAAGACATTTTTTATCAATAATTGTTAATTGTTAATGTTTATTAGTGGGAAAGTTGAACCCACAATCTCTTCCACCATTTCTTTTAAACCCCACCAACGACGCAAAATTGCTGCTAATTTTTTTGCAAAATATTTTGTATAAAATACTTTTCGCAACAAATTTTGTAGGAAATATTTGTGAATTTTATAATTTTGTAAAAAATAATTACTCACGAAAGAATTACCCGTCAATTAAAATTTTTAAAAAAAATAGCATGAAAAAGTCTTGCAAATCTTTTCAAATTTGTAAGAAAATTCTCATGTAATATGAGAATTTTTAGTAATGAAAGTAGAGTTCATTCAGAATACAACATAAAGATTCAATCCTTAGAAGACACTTGTGAAAAATAAGAATTCGTAGGGAATTCAATTTTGTATAACTTTTCTTTAACAAAAAGGATTTTTGATATAAGAAATAAGATAAAAAAAAATGTTACCTTTTAAGTGCTTCGTAAATGTTTCATAACTTACATTAATTCTTTCCTTAACTGATTTCAGTTAGTTCTTTTTTCATTGAAATTGACATTTTCTTTTTCTAGATAGAAAATAAATGAAAAATAATATAATCAACTAACTCGCGATAAAATTATGTAAAAAAGTGCCTAAATATCATAAACATATGCATAAAATTAACTATCAAAATGCGATGAGATGAATCCTTATTTTACAGCTTTCACTTTATTTTAAGGATTTTCTACTTTTTTTAAAAATAAATGGGTTGGTTCACCAATTAATCCATTAACCATGCACGTTGGATCAAGCAATTTTGTTGGTCAATTTTTTTCCCAAACTAAAAGTGAGTGAATTAACCTAAGTGGTGGCATTCTATAAATTAGGTTTGAAACGCTAAAATTTATACCTTTTCATGCTATAATATTTGGTTGGAGGTGCACATGGATTATAAATATGGAAGTTAATATAGTGAGACAAAATTAAAAACAAATAACTTTTATGTAATTTAAGTATTTAAATTTATGTAACATCATAGAATTTATGAAACTAACAAATTACTTACTAAAACAAAAGAAAAATGAAGTTTTTTGTCATGTCGCCATCAAAATCCATGTTAGCAAAAATTTGAGTGTCATGTGAATTTCTTAAAATAAAATCATATAGCATCTCATATAAAGAAAATAAAATATGGACTTTGTTAGTCCACGTGATGAGTTCTTCCAAAGTTAAAATTTAAAATTAATCAAAATGAATAAATTTAAATAAAATATGAATTAAAATAAATATTCATTTAATATAAAGGTGGAGTAACTACTTTTGGTCAAATCAAATGGGATCATATCTAAGTGATGACTATTAAAGTTTTTTTCTTTTTTTGTGGGATTCTCTGAATATTTTGTATCTTTTTTATAAAATTAATAAAAAGTAAATAGAAAAAACAAACTTAAGTTGTAACTATTTTTTTGGTAAAAACTCAGAAAAATATTAAAACATGTAACAAATTTTAGTAATGAATTAATGTTGTAAAATTACTTTGTTTTGAATCTATCTTTTATTTCAAAATTATTTTCACCTCTTTTCATTTCTAGGGATAGTGTTTATGACATCTTTTTACTTGTTGAATTTTCTTTGTCTTGCTCTTTATAGTTATGGTGGATGGACATTCTACTTTCTCCAAATTTATTAGGTTGGTTGAGGCAAATTACCACATTGTAATATGAAATTGAATTGAGATTATTGTATTAATTTTAAAAAATAAAAAATATTTCTAAAGTTATTAAAATAAGAACCATATTTATTAAAATAAGAACCTTTTCAAGAATTGCTTCAAATCATGATTAGTCATATGATTTAAAAGTTACATAAATCAATTAAACACACCCTTGACATGCGTATTAGGGTCGGCCAATCAAAAGTATTAGGTTAAGAAAGTACCTTAATTACATAATGTCATGCAAATACTTCGTACAATTCTAAGTGGGAAAAATATTTATTAGACAGGTCCCGTGATATGATGATGATAATAATAATAATAATAATGATGGAAAGGACCTTTGTACATTGTGAAACTAATTGAGACTCTTTGTATGTATTAGTTTGCTTTCTTTTAATAGTGAATGGGAGTTTAACCAAAATTAGAATTCATGTTTTCCATCAAACTAGTGATGATAATTTGATTTGGGAAATTCTATATGTCCATCTCGTGAAACTAGATTTATGTGTTGGAAAAAATACATCATCAATTAAGAACATCATAGTTTTTACTCTCAAGAATCAACCTATTAAAAGATAAATAAGATAAACACAAGGAACACTAAATATAATATGAAAACTCCAAATACAAAGAAAAAACCATGTCGTTGTCCAAAGACAACTAAAAAATAATCACTATGTGTAAATTTTTGCAACACAAAAAATACTCTCAATCCTTTGACTGCAAGTACACTCACACTCTCATAACAATAATTTAACTATACCTCACAATATCCTATTACAAAAATATGACAAAAGTCAAACACTAGCTCAAAGTGTTCTTGACTTAGTACAAGAAACATCATGAACTTAAAGTCTATTATATAGTCACTCACACTCAGTCCCTGGCTTATCCTAGGTGATGTGGAACTTTTCAAGATATATTATTTTCATCAGTCCAACAATATGTGTGTGGTTCAATAGTGATACGTTAAGGATGAAATTTTATACTCAATGATGAAGTTCCTTCTTGCTAAAGCATCTTTAGTAGATGATGAATGGATGGAAGGTAGTAGAAGCTTGTTTGAAGGAAAGATGTGTTTCAAATTTGTAGTGGTGAAAAGGTTTCCCAAGAGAGAGGTGGGGTTAACTCTTAAGAAAGAAACTATGAATAGCTGAATTAGAGAGGCCTAGTCTAAAAAGACTCAAGAACAAGTTGAGGTGTGCAACATATATCTTTAGTCATTCAAAAGTGATTTTTACAAAGAAATAAGTGTCCTTTAAAACCATAGAGTCCAACCAAGGAGAGGAAAAAAGAGAGGGAAATTCAAACTTGAATTTCCTTCAAAATAGGTGTGTAGAGTGGATCAAGTTACACTCCACTCTAGGGTTTCTCTCGGGGTTACAGAAACCCTAGCTAGGCTTTCTAACCCTACTCTACTCAAGGTCCAAATACAAGCCTATAACCCTACACTACTTGATCCCTTAGTTAGGGATTTCTCATCACCCAACAAATAATAAAATTTGGTAGGATAAACTTTAAATAAATATAATATCATCTTAAATAGTGGATTAGTCTAAGTTAACCCTACAAAATTGATTTGTAAAGAACTTACTTTTATATATATATATATATATATATATATATATATATATATATATATATATTATATATTTATATTATCTCTGATCGATGACACACGATTTAGAGTAAATTATATTTCAAATTTTATAATTTTTTTGCAAAAATAATTCTAACTTGTTAAAGAAAGGATATATATATGAACACTTGAAGACTACTTACCAACCTTCAAAGTAGGAAGAATTTTAGTAATAATAAATAAATATTTCATTTAATATTAGTATAGGTCTTTTAAGTATCTCTTAATATAGATAACACAAAATATTTAAACGTAAATAAATATTTTATTCAATTTTTTAAGTTATTTTCGACCATTTTACCATTATATTTTCATCCATTCACAGAAATGATGGCATTCTTTAAAAGCCGTTATTAATTTCATTACAAACATTTAATAAATCAGAAGAATGTGGAAAACTAGAAAAACATAATAAGAAAATGTTCAAGACAAAATTATGATGAAAAATAATAAAATAATGATAGTTGAATGATAAAATATCCAAATAAGTTCACTTTTAACTAGTTTTAACTAAAATTATTTTGTTTTCTTCACTTATTACTAACATTCTATCCTGTTTTAGAATATCTATTGTTGTTGTTTTTGTTCTTAAATTCCTTGTTCTGTTTCGATTTCTTTTATTTACATTGTTGTTTACATTTTCTGTCATCAAAGTAATAGTTTTGTTTTCTTCTTTTGTGTTGTTTTAGATTTTCTTTAGTTGATTTTTTGTCCCATTTTATGATTTCCCTCTGAAATTTCTGTGTCTATGGTTGTTGTTTCTGTTATTTCATTTTCAGTGTGTAGTAGGGACAAAAGAATCCCATGTTGGATTTGCGAAATGATTTAGCTTTTTCTTAAATTATTCACACCTCCACTTTCCCCACATCATATGATGCTATCACACAATACCTCATATCAACATTGCCAAACACTTTTCTTCCCCAAAATGGTCCCAATATTGATTTTGAAACCCTAATTTCCCTTCTCTTCTCTCTAAACCTTTTACTTTAACATTGGTAAAATTATAATAATATCACCCCTTCTAACATATTCAATTAGGTTGTTCCATATATTTTTAGACTGTCTCCAAACATTTACTAAATTTAAAATAAATTTAAGTCTAAATCAATTTTATTGATCTAATGAGTATAGATAGTTTTGAGAATTAATTAAAAATTATAACATATTATAATCTCAAATATGCTAACTCAGTTTCATTGCGAGATTCAACATTAATAAAATAAAATGCTAACTTGTAAATTTCAACCTAAAACTTTAAGAGTGTTATTTTTATGTCCTTTTAAAAGAAAGAGTTTTGAAACTCATCTTATTCTAAAAGAAACAGTTTTGAAACTCATCTTATTCGGCTTGTAATAGTAATTTTGAGTAGAAAAAAAAGAATCTTTTGTAAAAAAATTATTAGGTCCTTATTTAAAATAATAATAACAAAAGTGATAATAAAGAAAATTTCAAATGACAATAGAGTCACATACATAGGATGTGTTTTGAAAGATTTCAAAAAATACTTTTAAAAAACATCGTCTAAATCTTAAAATAATGAGTTTGTGAGTTTTTTTATATGTTGTTCAACTTTTTCATTTTTATTCAATATTAGATTTCGATTTATAATTGAATTCCTAGTCGATGCGAACATGCAACCGACGTCACTTGATCATTGTCCTTTCCATCAATAATCAAATTGATATCAACAAGATGCACCTACTTTCTTGTCAAATATTCTTCATTGTAATATACTTGTGCCCAATATACAGGGAAGATATTCTACTTTCATTGCTTCAATTGCTGTAGAAATTACTTGGGAGGATCACTACACTAATTCTTGTGCTTGTCACGCTACATTTCTTACTTTTCTCAGTGGTTAAGAGAACTTTTTCAGACATTCTCTCCCTCACTACCGGATAATGATTCTTGAGGTGATTTAAAATCCAATTTTCGCTTACATATATTTGATGTAAAAGTCTTAAAATCATGCAACTTGAAACGTTTTTTGAAGGGAAAACATTCAAAGGGGACACAAACCTAAAATATGTGTTTGATAAGAAATTTAACTGCACATATCTTCAAAAGTACATCAATCATAAAAGCTGAATATGTCTTCTTATTGCACTTGTTCATGGCAATAATATTGATGCACTATTTTAACATATTTCATTCTACTAATTATTTATGCAGATGTTGATTCATTTACTTTTAGTCTGTCTTGTATTTTACTTGCAAAAACATATCAGAATGGTTTATCCTTCATAAAAAATACAGACTAATTAAAATTTTCATATTTCAATATAAATCCAAATTCAAATCCAATTAATATACCTTCACCACTTTTCATTAAATTTCTGTAACGTCCTAATTTAATAGAATAATTCTAATAAATAGAATGTCACATGATTATAGTACAAACTAGAGCATCAACATAAAGTATATTAGAATTAACCTTTTTTAGTTATCCCAAATTATACTGGAATGAAAACCCGAAGACACAACACAATGCCCATGAATAGAATCTAAACACAGATTAGGTTAAACTGAAAATTTGCTCACAAAGCAAGAAACTACAAAATAACAGTACACAAGAAAATAGGCTCAACAATGAGCGATAAAGGATCTAGGAAGCCTAACTACACCGCAACCTCCTCGCCAACATCATGATCACCAAGAGTCTCCACATCTGCTCACACCAAGGATTTGGTGGTCATCGCAAAAGGAAAAACCAAAGAAGAGAACAAACACAAAGATAAATGGTAAGCTAGTGTAAAATAATTTTCAACATGTCATAGCAAGCAGATACTTAAAACAAATTATAAACATGCAACACAGTAGGCACTTAATCATGTGATAGCAAACAAGCAAGACTCTAAGCCTTCATATCCGGATCATACTTTTGATATAGAATTCTAGAGGAAGTATGCACTTGTGCTGGTTTCTAAACTCTGCAAAGTCTAGACGCAACGAGTTATCACCCAACCACACACAGGGTTAATCCTCTAATGTCTTGGGCCCAATATGTCTCAAGACTAGGACCTCCTGCCACTCTCACCACATAAATCATTCTGCTCTATGTGAGTGTGAACGATTATTAGAGTTCAGGATACCTTCCTTTATCGAGACATCTCCTATATCAAGGTATACACTAACCACCATCACCAAGAGTTCCCCTTGAAACTCTTTTACCAACAATTTCCACATGCCATCTCAATCATTCAAGTCTCATGCCAATCCACCACCAACTAAACAAGTCATGTTTTCCATTTCATACTCAAATGCATACCATGACATACATATATCAAAAAATAATATTCATCCCAAATAAGTGAGTGCCAACATTTAAGTACATGCAATTCCATACAATCAAGCACAACACAACCATAATTCTTACACCAAAATTCCTAAGAAAATTTATTATCACAAAACCAAAATCACTGCTGTAATGCGTGACACATTTATCAAGCTACGGACATCTAATCAACGATCCAACCGGTCAAACCCCAAAATAGCATGTTATGAACCAAATGTCCAAATTTAAGCTCAATCCAACGGTTAATGAGTCAGGAAAGTCAATTTTACTAAAACTGCGCATATATATAGTCGCTCAACGACTAAGGCACTTGTCCAGCGACCACCCGACGCTTCCAGAATACGAAAAATAATGTCAAATATCACAATTTTACAAATATTTGAACCCCTAAGTCAGAGATACACCAAAAATTAATGTTTTGCCCAATCTGATCTCATATTCCACAAAACACTTATCACATAAAATAAAAATAATGTGAAACCCTAGCTTCTTTACCGTTTTGGGCTGAAAGCTGCGAATAGAATGTTTAGTAGAGGAACAACAATAATCAAATAGCTTAGGAAGCTAAAAACAAAAGTATAAAGTGACAAAAAAATGAGACCAAGGTCAAGACTTAGTTACTGAATCTTAGGAATATAGTTCTCTCAGTTTACGAAGAAAAGGTGATAAGGTGAGATACATTGTAAATAGGTAATGGATAAATCCCCTTCAAATTGGCTACTCAATTTTAAGATTTAGAATTGTCATAACTCATACCTTTTAAAAGTAGAATTTACACAGTTACTTCACCTTAGTCAGTACTTCAATACATACTTATTTACTAAAAATAGATTTAGAGGAGTAGAAAAGTACAGAAATGAAGAAAAAAAAAAGTAAGAAAAAGAAATTAAAAAGTAAAACTTATTAAAATTTGTGAATAATTTATTGATATAATATATTTAAAAAAATGTGTAAAATAATATATTTATAAAATAAATTAATTAATTTTTATCATTACTAATTAATTTTAGTTAAAAATGTTAATATTGTTTTTATTATTAATATTGTTATTTTATAAATTTATTTTATTATTATTGTAATATTAATATTATTATTATATTATATTACATTACATAATAATCAATTGTAATATAATAATTTACAATTTTTAATGTAATAGTTTGTTATATGTCACAGTCGAACATAACATAAATATGTATATATAAACAACATAAACATGTGTATGTTATATAATATACTTGATTATTATAGAACAGATATTAAAATTAAAATTATAAAATATTATATTTTAATATAATTTTTTTTTTCACATAAGTAAATTCATCGTGATACTTTTGTATATGTCGTAAGATTTTATTTAATTGCTTTTATGTATTTACATATGTTTTCTCCTTGAAGCAATTAGTGTAAAAGAATTTTATTTTGTTAACAAATATTGTTTTCTTAAATGAATAATAAGATATTAGGTTGTGACACTTAGTTTCATAGATTAAGATGTTAATCACATCCAATTTTTTCTACATTTATGGTTGGCAAAAGCAAAATTGTGGATAAGTGCACATAAATCCAAAACATAGGGCTAATAGGTCCTAATAGTAGTAGTCATCATCGGAAAGAAACAAGAGAAAGAGTAGAGATAAGAACCATAGTGGTTGTGAGGATCCAAAATGTAGAAGGAAAAAGTGGATACTATAACTCACCATGTAAAACAAATGGGAACAAATACTCAAAGCATAAAAGCATTAACACAAACAGGTAGTGGGCACAATACTCAAAGCATATTCTATTATAGACTAGTTTCTTCATGCATTTCTTTCTATAATTATCTTTATAAATTTCAAGAGGTGGACTTGGGATAAATAGTTTATGAACTTTTTATTCATAAGTCATTTTCTAACAAGAAAATAATTTCTAAATTGTGCGATTTGTTTCGAATTAGATAATTTGAAAATTACTTTTAATTTTAAATTGTGTAATATGATTATTTTAAAAAAATTAGATTATATAATTTTAAAAAATAATAATTTACACAAGCTGAAAATTAAAAAATAATATTTAAATTATACAGAAAGAAAAGATGGGAAAATATATTTATCAGAGTGGAGGAAAAAGTTACAGAGACGCCGAAAGAACCCAATATGCAACATATGTTGATGTGGATGATGCAAATGCCTCAAATATTTTTATTCTAAAGATTATTTATAAAACTTATGTGGTTCCTTTTTGTCAAGATCCAAACTTTATTTGTGGATGTGAGATATAAATTTTCATTTAAATATGATAGATGTACCACTATACTTTTATTTTATGCTAAGATTGTTTGGTTTAGAAAAAAAAAAATACCGAGTATATCACTTTTCGTACAATATTTATTACATAAAAAAATTGTTATATTTTTCAAATATTTATATTCTTTATCTTATTTCTTAGAAATGTTTATTTCATTTTTTTTAGGTGGACAATCACTTTTCATGATCACATCATGTTAAGTAAGCATTGGACTCCAATAAATATTTCTAATAAATACTCTTTTCTATAAGCTTCTAATATACTTGTTTCTTCATCCAAATAAAAAAAATGATGATTTTTTATGGAAATGACGTATTCAACAAAATATATATATATATATATATATATATATATATATATATATATATATATATATATATATATATATATATATATATATATTTTTTTTTTTTTTTTTTTTTT
>Ga0214545_1008307_pt1 | contig 16678 bp, 11 predicted proteins | sample CNSS4metaG_FD_160064 | JGI IMG/M metagenome (GOLD analysis project Ga0214545, IMG submission 160064) | Root nodule microbial communities from cowpea collected in UCLA plant growth center, Los Angeles, California, USA - CNSS4 | ecosystem: Host-associated > Plants > Roots > Nodule | place: USA... | reverse complement strand
AAAAACACAAGAGAAAGTCATAAGTAACAAATAAAAGCAAAAACAACAATTTCCTTAACATCATATATTACCTATTTAATTATAGTGTTCTTACAATTCTCTTAAATTCAGACTTAATGCTCTACATTTGAAGACACAATGCTCTAAAATTGAGACTCAATCCTCTCACAAAATTAATCAAAAACGCGTTGGAAATTAACACTCACAATAACTAAAATTGAAAATTAACATACACAAAACAGAAAACCAAACAAAAACGCGTTGGAAATTTACCTTAAAGAAACCGCGGCGCGACAGTTGCGGCAAAAAAAGGAAAACGTTCGCGCACGAAATGGAGGTGCAGCGACGGTGGCCGGAGTAGAGTGGCCGGAGGCGCGAAAGTTCGCAGAGAGATAGAGAGAGGGACGACTGGCCGGAGCAGCATGGCCGGAGGCGAGACGAGACGGCGACAGCACAATGGTGGCAGGGGGCTCGCGTGGTGGTCTCGCCGGAAGTCGCGAAAAGAGAAGGAGGAGACAGCGACGACGGCAGCGCAACGGTGACAGTGGCAGCACGGGAGACGGTGGCAGTGGCAACACAGAGCTCGCGTTGTTGGAGTGGCCAGAATTTGCAGAGAGAAATGGAGGAGAAACAGCGTGCGCGAGGAAGAAAGGGGTTTGCGTTTTGAGACCTAATTCAACTATATGGCCTCGGTTCAGCTTACAACCGAGGCATATAACCCCTTTTGGCCCCGGTTCCTTAACACCCGAGGCCTAACACCCCTTTTAGCACCGGCTTTTTCCCAACCAAAGCCTATAAGTCGCAACGTCAATGGCATTTTTGAAATTTCTGGCAACCTTTTTGGCTCTGGGCCTGTTTAACCGAGGCCTATAATTGCTTTTGGCACCGGTTTTTTTTTTTAACTGAGGCCTATAACTGCTTTTGGCTTCGGGTTTTATGTGAACCGATGCATAAAAGTTGCTTGTAATTGCAAAATTGCCACCGTGCCATTATATGCTTCGGTTCCTTGCCAACCGAGACCTATAAAGCGAGGTAAAAATGCAATTCTGCACTAATGATTTAACATTTTTTTAAAGAACGTGTCGTGTGCAATTAATTTTATACTTAACATAAAAATAAATAATTTATCCTTTAAATATATAAAAGTGTAACACCTATTTCATATAATTATAACTTTCGTTATTAAACTATAAGTTTCAGGATCAATTTAACATTGAATAAAAACCATTTTCTCATTATATTATATATTGAAAAACTATTTTAAAATATTGAAAATCTAAGTGTGAGTGTTATTAAGAAAGTTGGACCATAAAAAAAAAGAACTCATAAATCCATTTTGTTAAAGTTTTAGGTTGGAGATTACATTATGGTTTCATCAAAACACTATTAAATTCGATTTTTTTTTTTAAAAAAAAAAAACTAAATTGACAAGATGTTACCCGGTTGTCAAATATAATTAATAGATGGGTGAATAAATTATTTAAGTGATAATTTCATGTTATATTATTCATTGAACTTTTTTTGGGAAAAGTATAAACCCTCTTCTTTGTTGTGTTGCTTACTCCACAAAAGACATTGGTGACCCACTTGAAATCTAAGACTTCAACAACTCTACAACTCCCTCTGTGATCGCGTATGATAGACGATGACCATAACTAAAGGTAGTATAAAGGCTAAAAGGTTATAAAGATAAGACCAAAGAAAGATATGCATAGGGTAGACACAAAAGAGGGAGGTAGAAGAATTTAAATACTTAAGGAAAATTGGGAGAAAAACAGAAAAAATTATGTAATTATTAAAAGATAAAACTAATTCAAAATGTATCAATGATTTAGATGCAAAGATTTTGTAAATTAATAATTGACAGGTGGATGATAAATTTATTTTGAATGTTAAAAGTAGACACTATTACTCGTTACTATTGTTAATTCTCTTGTTTTGATAAAACATTCGATTAAGTATCATATCTTGTTTTGATACCATAAGATATGTTAGTCTTTTATTAAAATTAGAAATTTACAATTCTACTAGGTGGTTTTAGAAAAATTCTTCGTCTTCATCCAATGAAACATATTTTGCAATCTTTCATCCAAATATTTCATCTTCATTTTTATCCATTTTGTAATGTTTTTGTCCAAATATTCATATTCATTGTAATTTCTGGACAAACATTGCTTTATTCATTTTATTTTTCTAGAGACGTGTGAATCAAAATAACATACATAAGTTTATTAAAGAAAAAATTTAGTTAAGGAAGAATTATTACTTAAGGTTTTACTTTTTCAGTTGGTTATTGAATATTTACATAAAAAAAATGCAATAGCAAATTTATAATTGTTTACAAGTTGTTCATATTGATTGTGCAAAAATTAACATAAAATATTAGTTTTTACATTGATTTAAAAGAGACCAAATGTAATACTAGTTTTTACATTGATTTAAAAGAGACCAAATGTAATACGTTGATTGTATGAGAATTGATGTAAAACTATATTTTTAATATCTTTTATTTTTTTCAAGTACAATTTGTTTTCTTTATTTTTTTATATTGTCGTTCTCTTTTTTAAAACAAACATTTTTATGATTTTATCATAGTTGCATTTCATGTCTGTCATTTCTTTTTTAATCATGCATTTGTTTCCTTTTGTCATTCTACTTCTTGTCTTCTTTTCTCTCTTATATCTCTCTCGTCCTTACACTTACTTATATATTGTAAATTTGTTTTGTCGTTAGTTGATATGCAATATCTAACACACCCCTTCATGATGATACAAATACATATCGAGCGTGAGACTAGACATTCACATATGGTCTGATAATGACCCCATAACAGGTGGCACGATAAAATCAACAAACAACAAATTTTACTAAGATAGGCTCAAACCAATGGCTCTAATACTGATGTAACCCCAACAAGTCCAACATCAAGCCAAGGTACACCTTCAAGTACAAGCTCATCAAGAGGCCAATAAAAGGGGGCATGCTCAAAAAGATTCAATTGGGCTTCATCCAAGATGGCCCAAATTCACATAGGCTTCTCACACTCTTTACATAGGCCAAAGAAGATGTGAATATTTGAAGAGGTGTATCAAAGAGCAGTAGAATAGCAATAAGATTGACCCATTATTTAGGCCTTGTTTTCTAGAATAATAAGTCAAATAATGTGTCGTTGAATTGCTAAAATTGGGCTTGACTAAGCCAGTAGGAGATTTGGCCATGAGCTATCAAAAGTCCAAGGTGGACCAAATGGAAGTCAACACTCCTTCCTACACCTCATGGATCCAATGCATCCACGGGTTAGGAATGCTTCCTCCTTTTCCAAGCCATCATCCAATGGTCGTGAGCCTTCCTCCTTCTCTAAGCCATCTTTCACGACCAAGATTGAAGGCCATTCTCAGCCAAGGGCTATGAGTGCTTATGTGTATTTGATTTCATATAAAAGCCTAAATTTTAGGCTATTGTAATCACTCTTGAATTTTAAGCAATAGATGCCTAATGTTGAGAGTACTCCACTCCTATTGTCTTTTGAGAGTCACTTGAGCTAGAGGATTGAATCATCTCCTCTAGCCACCTTCCTCTATCTTCTCTAAGATAGACTTCATTACTCACGTTCACTTCATTTCCAAGAACAACCTTCATCCTTCACCTTGCTTCCGCCAACCCACACTCTTCCATGGAGCTCTCTTCTTCACCTTCATTCAAGGAGTTCCACCAAATATCATAAGTGGATTTTAAGCCTATCTAAATTTGAGCCCGACTCGTGCTATAATTAACTTAATTCAAACAAATTAATCCTAAATTCAAATAAATTAACCAAAACAAGACAAAACCACAAATTATATTGATGAGAGAATAAACTTAATTTGACAAACAAGAATTGTACCTAAGTACTGATAACTGCAAACATATTGTTGCAGACGAAGACGAAGACACACCTGAAAGCATAATGAAAACAAAAAAAATGTCGAGAGGAACGTCGTTGACAACGTAATTTAGTCATTAAATTCGGTTATTAAATTCGGTCACCAATATTAATAATAGTGACTAATTTAGTTATTGATTTTTTGTTATTGATAATTCAGTCACCAAAATAGACATTAATTTAAATAAATATATTTGGTCACTAATTTAGTCACCGACAATAACTAATTTTTTTTTCACTAAAATTTGGTCATTATTTATTAATTTTTTAACAATAGTGACTGATTTAGTTATTGATTTTTTTGTGACAAAGAATCTTGTCATTAAATTAGTCACTAATTTGAAAAAATAAAATTGATAACTAATTAAATAACTAATAGTGACTAATATTTTTGGTCACTAAAATTGGTCACTATTTACCCTTTTTCTTGTAGTGTTCACACACAAAATGTATATACCTAAACATGAGGAGGGTGTTGAAAATTTCACAACGACTAAAGATAAGATCAATTCATAGTGTATATATATATATTCTAAAATTTATAATGTACTATTTATAGATATTCCATCAAACATCCAAACACAGTTTTTATAATTTCAAGGGGTTGGTTGATTAAGACAAGTTCAATTCACCACTTGTATCTTTATAGTCAAATAAATATTAATACTTTTGTAAACACTTGGATGTTTTTCCTGTCTTAGAATAAACTATCATTCAGTTCCTAAATTTTCTTCAACTCAATTTTCTTTATTTATTTAAAAAAATAAAAGTAAAAATTTTTTGGTAACCCTTCACAACAATTATGTATTTTATACTTTTTCTAACAAACCATTTTATACTATACGTATATTTTTACTTATTCTCCATTAAAAATAACTATAAAAGAAGATATTTGAGAGAATACAAAAACCCTCACTTTAAAAACACCAAAAGAGAATTCCCACTCTCCAACGAACCTACCCCACTGGTCATTCTAGGCTCTTTTACCACTAAAGTTCTATTGTTTGGTACAACACCCACAAAAATTTTGTATCTTCATGCACACTGAACCAACCATTATTCACCAAACACCTATCACACAAGGCCACGTCTCCCACAACGTTATATTCTATTATTCTTCCAACAACTTTCCCTTCAACGAGAAATTTCTCGTTTCACCCTTTTTCTTCTCATTTCTTAATCACCACTCTTTCTTTTACCTCGTTTCACTCAGACAAATCCAGTTGTCGCTGCCGAGATCCACCCCCTGACACTATAAACACAACACAAGTACCTTCCTTGTACTCGGTCGTGTCCAAAACACTTCTTTTGATTGTTCAATCAAACTGTATCTAACACAGTAGAGCTTCTTTACGTTTTGTAACTCACCACAAGTTTTTTCATTGTCACCAACACCCTTGTAAATCAAGTTCGAAAAATCCCATATTTTTGCTGGATTTTTGTTTGTGACTTGTACAGATGAAAAACAGAGCTTCTGTGATTCTGAAGTTGATAGCTGCAGTGAGGGCAATGGCCAAGTCAAAAGCTTTGGCTCTGAAGTCCAGGACGAACGCCATGAAGGCTCGGTTGGTTATATTCTCGCTTGTGATGAACAAGAGGTATGTGATGAGCACCATTTCTGATAAGTTCCAATCTCTTCTGGGGCATCATCATCATCATTCACGTGTTAAAGAAGTTCAAGATGTTGTTGATAGTGTTGAGAACAAATGCACTGTGGTGGTCGATGACAGTGCACACATAAGTGAGGTTGTGTCCGATGTTGTTCCTGGTGAGACCATTGTGGTGGTGGAGGACAAGAATGATTATGATTATGATGATGGTGAATGTGAGTGTTACAATGACGATGACGATGATGAATATGAAGATGAAGATGATGATGATGGGAACAAGTACCCGGATCTTACGCACACAATGTTTGAGTCAGAGGATTTGGATATTGGAGGATCTGTGATTGACATGGTGAAGAGTTCAAAGGAAGAAGCAGGGCAAGAGTTCAAGATGGAGGACGAAATTGACCACATGGCTGAGATTTTTATCAGGAAATTCCGCAGGCAAATCTTGCTGCAGAAACAAGATTCTCTTAACAGGAACCATGAGATGCATAAGGTGCTTGAAAGTTGAAACTTGTGTTCAAATTTTTTTGTATGTGGTAGGGGATGAAACCTCATCATCTCTCCCTTTATTAATGTTTTAAAGAAAATGGGAGAGATTTTTACTCATAATGCTTTGTCTTTATTACAAGAACAAGAAGTGGTTATGTTCAAGAAGAATAAAATAGAAGATGTAGGGGTTGGAAGTGCTTATTTTACTTTTACTTGTTATTTATGCTTAATGAGCTTTTTTCCATTGAAGCATTTAGTAAGCACTTCTCAAGCAGTTTATTTTATTTTAATTGGGAAACTAGTCTGAAACTAGTGCATCACGGGCTGTATTTTGTTTTTGTGTTTTATATTAATATATTACATTAAAAGATATTTGATTTATATTTTGAACCAGAGGGAAAGAGATAATAAATATTTTTAACAGAGATAAAAGTAACTTAAATGTTGAGTAAATATATTTGTAGTTATTGTTTGTTAGTTGCACTGACATATTTTGTTTATAAATGACGGTGTAATTGTATGACGTATAATTGTATTGACAATAAAATTTAAATATTTTTATTTAGTAAAATTAATTTTGTAATAATATTTCATATTAATTGTGCAAAATTAAACTTGTAACCAATAGTTTCTTTTTTTAATTTTTAAAATTAGTTTTCTTGTGACGGACTATAGGGACAATTCCCATGTGAAACTCAACACTAATGAGATCTTAGTCTAATTTACATAAAAGATTAATATCACTTTCGATCCAAAATGTTAAAATAATGAGTTTATGGATCTTCTAAGGTGTTCAACTTTCTCATTTTTATCCAATGTGGGACTTAGATTCACACTTGGATTCCTAACAATCTCCCCTTCAATCTACCTTATAAGGTGTTCAACTTTCTTATTTCTACCCAATGTGAAACTTAAACTCACACTTGAATTTCCAACACTTTGTATAAATATATTGTATCGTATTATAATAAACTTTATATTTTTATCATGATTGAAATAAGGATTCAATTTACATAACTATATAAAAATTAGTATTTTTAATAATGATTTATAGAAAGGATTGTACACCATTGTAGATTGTTGGAACAATTTGACACTATTATTTACAATGATTTTTAAGTTTTTGGTATAATTACGGTGTAATAAATTATATGGGGGTGCAAAAAGCAAATGTAATATTGGAGTGTAGGGTGGATGATGAGTCATTATTTTTCTTTCATCTTGATGGATGTTTGATACTTAATTGTTTATTTTTAGTGCATTTTCATCAATTGGGCTTCATTGGGCCATTATTCAAAATTTTGATTAATTTGACATTAATTGGTCTAATTTTCATTCTTAATTATTTTTGGGAATTTTGTGAAGCAAATTTTGGAGCTTGGATGCTAATCATAAGGTGAAGAGAGAATTGCCACGTTATTTCCACATATTGCCACGTCATTTCCACATATTGCATCATCTGTGCCATGTCAATTAGTCTGTCCACGTCATTGGATCAGTAGTTTCAGCCTATAGTGGTATTTTTGTAATTTTGCACCCTATAATAGCACTTTTGTAAATATGTGAATATATGGTGATATGACAACAAAATTTAGGTCTCCTTTGGACGAGCAGCGCCCTTCTTCTTCCTCATGCTCCATTTTCACGTTTCTTAGCTTTGGAGGTGTCTTCTTCATTTTTGACGTTTTAACACTCATTATTCATGTTTTTATGCATTATTAACAACACCAATTGTTGGGTTTGCGTTTTCTGCAAATTTGGTAGCTTGGGCATTTAATTGTGTGGTTTGTAGTGACTTGGAACAACACCCATGTATGGGATTTTCAGTTTTTATATTACATAATCCATTTTCGTTCCATTGAAGCTTTAGAAATCTTGTTTGCTCTTGAACTTATATTTCAATATGACCCAACTTAGGGTTTGATGTTCTATTTTGGTTTTTTACGTTTTTGAATCTTCTCCCATGAGGTGTTTGCATTTTTGAAGTGTTTAATTGCTCCATTTTCATGGCTTGTTAAATTCATATATTGACTCCTTGATGAAAAATGCAATGAAGCATTGAGGTTGTGTTGGTTCTGAAATTTTTTCCCTCTCTTTATCTTGAATTCGTGGAGTGTATGTGGTTATGTTTATGCTTAATTTACAAATGGTTAAAATACCTTTTTGATCCCAATTTTCGTCGAGTTTTGTCAAATCAATCCTAATTTTTATTTTTGTGTAGGCTCTAATTTTCGTCAATTTTGTCCAATTTGGTCTTTTTTTGCTAACACCGTTTAAATAATTAACGTCCATGAACGGTGACTGCCATGTGTCATTTTGTGGTTTTTGAATTTTTTTTGAATTTTTTTAGTTTTTTTTTATTTTTTTAAATGTTCACATGTCACCCCAACAACGTACCATGCGTCAGAGTCAATGTTTTATATTCGTTATTTTTGTTCAATTTAGTCTCAATTTATGTTAACATGAACCAATTTTTTCCCTGTCCAAATTGAAAACAAATTTAATTTCTATATTAAAGTTCATATTTTTTATTAAATATTTTATATAATATATTAAAATTCACATCAACTTTTATATAAAAATTAAATTTAGTCTCATCTTTAACATGGACAAAATTGGTCAATTTAAACAAAATTGGGATTAAATTGAACAAAAATAATAAATATAGGTACCAAAGTGAATATAAAACATTTACTCTGACATGTGACATGTTGCTGTGTTGACACGTGTACATTTAAAAAAAATTAAATAAAAAAACACGAAGTGACACATGACAATTATTGTTAATGATTTAAATGGTGCTAACAAAAAAGGATCAAATGAACAAAATTGACGAAAATTGGGACATATTTGAGCACAAAAATAAAATTAGGACTGATTTGACAAAACTTGACGAAAATTGGGACCAAAAAAGTATTTTAACCTTTATAGATTAAGTGCATATGTTTAGGTTGGGTTATATTCATGCTTAATGTATGTACTTTGGCTCTCACGAATTCATGGATATATTATGCATTGCTTAATTACGTATTGATACTGGTTTGTAACTTTTGCTTAGTGGGTTATTCTCTAGTGGATTGAGAGTAGGTAGATGTGTTAATTTGGTGGCCTATGATAAGTGGAACTATATTTGAATCAAGAAAGTCAATACGTTTTAATCATTGTTTCATTTCATTTAATTTGTTGTTAGCATTTTGTCAGTACTTGAATATGCCAACCCCTTATTGAATCTAGAAAGCTTTGATTGAAAACAATGGTCATTAGGAGACGAACTTGGGTTAACTCCTAAGTAATATATTTTGTTGTTTATTTTGGTTGGGTACGACCTCGATCAGCGGACTATTCCGTTGAAGACCTATAAATATGTGCTAAGTAATTGTTAGGTTGGTTTTAATAAAGTGTGTGCATGCATTGAGGTATTTTGGACAACGAAAGTGATTGGATGACTCCTAAATTCATACAACTTTTTTACTATTTTACATTGCATCGTCCATGGTAGAGACATTTCAATTTTTATTTTCTTTACTCAAAATCCATAGTGGCGAAATAGGGGTTTTAACACCGCTAGTTTGAAAATCGCGAGTGTTATAAGTTTAGGTTTCATATCTTTCCCATTATTTTCACTGATCTTCATTTGTGAACCCAAAATGGAAAGGTAGTCATTCGGTGTGCCTTTCTCCCTTCTCTTCGTTCATCATTTCGTTCCAGTTGTGTCGTCTTGGTAAGTGTAATCGAAAGGCGTTTTGAGGTTTTTTGCAACATCCCGTCAAGATATTACGAATTTTAATAAAATAAAGAAAAGTAAACAAATACACTGCATTTAATAATACCTTATTTCCCAAAAATGCGGGAAATTAAAATCTTTTATTAACGTACAATAAAATAACTGATTCATAGCGTATGAAACTAAACGTAATAACAAAGCCTCTCATCAGAGTTACAAAATATTTCAAAACAAAATAATATAAAACTCCCATGCTTTTTCCCCACTTTGCGGCTAAGCCTCACCAGCTCCACCTACAACATCATCTGCTCACGTGTACCGCGTACACGATCATCGCCAAACACAAGCACATAGGGTGAGCTAAAAGATAAAGCATAAATGTACACCAAACACACACACACACACACACACACACACACACATATATATATATATATATATATATACAATAAAAAAATACATCAATAACATAAACTCTTCTTTTATCTCGCATGGCCACAATCATATCTTATATCATTCTATTTCCAAAGAACCTCCTCCTTTTCTATCACATGGCCACAACCATGTATATCAATGCACCTCGCAAAACACTCGTTCCCTTCCTTCCACTTGGCCACAACCATGTATATCAGTGTACATCAAGGAGACTCGTTCCAGCTCTTCCACATGGCCATAACCATGCTAGCAGTGTTCTACATCTTCTATGAAGTATCTCAAGGCGTCTTGCTGCCACACTTATCGACCACAACCGATAGAGCACGTGCGGGGACCATGCTACGGATCACACACCGTAACGCCAGGTGGAGTTCCCAAATACGAACATAGTCCGTAACGTCCCAGGACTACCAAACTCGTCAGCAAATCGCTGAGGAGGGCAATCCATCTGGATCCATCCGTACTGGCCACAACCAGCACACTCACACCGACAACACTCGCCAACCCGAGCCACAACTCAAGAGTTCCTCGTGTTCATCCGCTATCCCGAGCCACAACTCAAGGGAAGTCATTCCACGTGCTTAACCCCTATCCTGAGCCACAACTCAAAGATACGTTCCAGGCCACAACCCATGGAACACCAGCAAGCCTACCATCGAGATATCCTTAGAAGCCTTGTATACCATGCTTTACAAATTCCATCTCATACCATTAATACAACAATAACACATGCCTTGAATGCATAATGGCACCCTCGCTCGCTTAGGCTAAACGCCTTTGTTTAACTAGTTCAGCCTATCTCGCTTAAGCTAGACCCACTAGCTTAGGCGAGCCTCCAACACCTTTGCAGCCTACAAAGTCTCGCTTAAGCGAGGTCCTTCTTGCTTGGGCGAGACCCTCACTCACCAAGGATTAAAATGCCTCGTCTAGGCGACGAGTTCAACAAAACCACAAACCTTCCCTCGAGATCTCGCTTAGGCGAGAGGCTTTCGCCGAGACGCACTTCCGCTCAAAACAACAATCAATCCCGCTTGCGCGAGATGTTCAATCAAACCACACAAAAACACCCACGAATCCCGCTTTCGCCGAAGCAGAGCAAGCAAAAAGAGTTAAATCTGGCTCACCAAGGTTCGAACCCATGACCATAATAATGCCAAGTCAAAGCTAAACCACCATGCCAATTCACATACTTTTACAATCATGTTATCACCCAACATGACCATGTATAATATTAAAATTAATAATAAATCAAACAACACATAATTGGCATACATAGGACTCGAACCCAAGTCCTTTCACATAATCAAAGTACTCTTAACCACTTGAGCTAGTACTTTTCCACATCATATCCACCAGAATTTAATGTCATAATTACACTACTTACCTGCATTTATCAATCAATTATTTATTTAATTAATTAAATTCTGCAGATCTTACATTTTTAATGTTTTGGATTTCCTTGCTCTGTCATTGTTACTGATGTCATGTGTTATGATTCTTCAGTAATGTAGGTGTGGTTGTTTTGGCGGCTTTTGTTATTATTATCGTTCGTGGTGTGGGTGTTTTCGTGCTTCAATTTTCTTTATGGGTGGAATTTCTCCGTACTAGGTGGGTGATGAGAAATTCCTGAAATCTTAGGTTTAGGGTTTAGGTTTGATTTTTTTTTTTTGTGTCTTGGTTCACAATTGTGTGAACTTGGAACTTGGGAGAAATTTGTGCTCTATGAAATTTTGCCTTGTTATTGTAGTTTTTCGGTACATCATATGTAATTATCATTTCTTGTCACAAGTTGATATATTACTTTGCACTTATTGTTTTCATAATGGAACATTTGTCATTGGTCATTCATGTCTAGATTTTCTAGGGGTAAATTTAACAAGGGATTATGGTAAACTAGTTGACGATAATTGGACTGATCAAGAAATTTTACTACTTCTTAAAGCAATGGAGATTTACAATGAGAATTATAACGAAATTTTTGAGCATGTTGGTACCAAGTCAGAGGCACAATGTATTCTTCGTTTTCTTTGTCTGTCATCTAATGAAATCGATAAAGATGGTAATTGTAGCACAATAAGGTCATTATCCATAGAGATTTGGTAACTAAATCAATAATCTATAAATTACTTCAAGTTTGGCAATGAAATAGTAGCAAAGGTTTGATTTAATAGCTTAAAAGCATATTGAAATTAAAATTGAGAGAAGTGATGTTGATTAAAGACATTGGGATTGAACTTGGTTTCTTTCACTCAACTACACTACCCTTAATTATCTATAAATTATGTTCTTTATCTTAGTGTTTCTGAAAGTATGCTTATTTCTAATTCTAACCTCATGTTTGAGCATTAGAACCTAAGGGTGTCAGACGCAAGATGTCCCCATCCAAGTAGAGGAACCCTTGTATGAAAAACAAGACTTTTTAAACCAACTAAAGTTGATATCCATGTTTGGTATATACCAAGCATTAGGAAATTTAATTGAATCTAAACACTAGACCAGATGTCTCTACATCTAGTGCTGATGAGGTATGATGATTGGCCAACTCACCAAAGTAATAAAAGCAAATCAAATAACCAACAAGTAAAACAAGAACATAATAAATATATAACCAAGTGTAGTACAAAGAATTTAGAAGTTACATCCAATCCCAAGTAAAAAATAATGTTAGAACTAACTGTCAACTCAAGATCCATTGAGTGCCTACCTGCAATATACTTTTTGTACAACAACAATTGTTATTTGTGTAACATGGTGGATGAACCATAAATCATCGTTTAATTAGGTGGACCATGAATCTGTATATCAACCATAAACGTATTGGGTTTGGTTAATCACTAGGTTTAAGTCTTATTATAGAAGAAGTAAACGATAATATGTTAGAACTAATTGTCAACTCATGATCTATAAGTCTCTACTCGTGATGCACTTTTTGTACAACAATAAGTGTGGCTTGGGTAACATGGTGCAATAGAATTTGAACTAAATGAACAACTTAACATACGATGTTGGGATTGTTATACACCTTTATGTGAACCATGTGCAAAGTAGTGGTCATCCTCTTAGATGATCCTTTTAATGGAAGCATGTGAGAAGGTAGATATTTGTGTGTGATAAAGTAGTGTCTGTGACTATGTTTTTGTGTTTTGTTTCATTCAATGACTAAATAAAATATTGTGTGCAAAATGTGTAAGGGAGGTAGCCACTTAATGAAAAAGTGATTGTACAATATGAAATATCTAATAAATGAATGGATGGTAGTAATTTTTAGCCATAATTTTGTCCTCCACTTTAGTTTCAAAAGCTTTGGACCACACTTTTACATGTGTTATTTTTTAGTTTAAGCCACATTTATTAAACTAGTGTTTTATGCGAAATAAATTCTTTTACTTTTCTATTGATTGTTTATACATGACTTTAAAAGGCAAAACTTGTTATATATCTTCAAATAACAACATTACACAACTATAATTGAATCCACACAATGATCATAAATAATTCAAACATATAATTCAAAGTAAGAATTCAAGCTACATGATCAAAATAGTTGTGTTGAAGTCATAAGTAAGATGAACTTATCAAAGTTAAAGCTACAAAGTTAAGAAACAACACACGTAGAATTTTCTTTACTACACAAGAATAATTTAATTATTTTGAAATATTGTTTTCATTGTCTTAATGGTCCTTACTCTTGATACTCTTCATTGTCTTCATAGTCTTGAAGCTACAAAATATACAAAAATATAGTGTCAAATTTTTTCATATTATACATTTTGATAAAAGTTAATTAAGTATAATCGAATAAAAAAAGGTATTAATGTAAATTAGGTAAATTCAATTCATCATTGCCTATGTTTTCTTCACTACCTACCTAATAAGGACATTTCTTCAAATGAAAATGAAATGTGAATATTTTTTTTGTAAAACAACTTACATTGTAGAGATTTTTGTGTGATTAAAGATATTGACACAAGAATACTTATTATAAGGTATATTAGATTATTAACCTTTTAAGTATGGTAAAAGTATTAATACTATTATTATTATCTTTTAAAATAAAACTAATTAAAATATTGGCTATAAAATTTAAAATATTTTGAACAATTTATAGCAATGTTAAACCTTCAATAATTGTTAAATAATAACAAAATATGATATATTTTGTAATTGTTTTTAACGGTTAAAATATAATAAAATAAAAGTAAATTTTGTAGTAGTTTTTAACTGTTAATAAATACTTTTTTTTTCTATCCACAATATCTACAACTATATTTTTTTGTCATAGTGTTTTTATCATGTGGAATTCTAACGGGATTTGAAGTGTAATGTCCCATTTAATATAGAATAAATTCACCTGTATAACCATTAGAATTATCCAGAATGTACTGGAAGAGAAAGTTAAGGCACACCACGATGGCATTAACAAAACAAAAAGTAATAGTTTGACAGTTGATCAAAAGCTCGCTCCTAAAGCAAGATATTACATAGGCAACCGTGCCTACAGATATTACTTGAGGGAAAGAGATCCAACTCAAGCCTGGCTACACTACAGAATTTCCATCACCCTTGTGACCACTAGAGGTTTCCACATCTGCTCACATCAATAATTGCAAAAAGGAAAAACCACACACAAGAAGACAACACAAACAAGAAAGGGTAAGCTAGAGTAAAAAGGTTTTATCATACTACTAAGCATGCAACTTATAAGCCAAGACCACATAAATCAACCAAGCCTGTGATAGCAATCAAGCAAGACTCTAAGACTCAATTATCCGAATACATATAATCAGTCAAATTCACTAGATGCTGCACTTGTGGTGGCCTCTACTGCTCTACAGAGTCATTGCCAATGGGTTTCACCCTACCAGCACAAGGTTAGCCTTCAAACATCTAAGGTCGTTATTCTGCCAAAGACTAGGGTCTCCTGCTACTCTCACCACTTGAGTCAGTACACTCTACGTTAGACTAACTGACTCCTTAGAGCTCCAGGATGCAATCCTTACTTGAATCCTTACTTAATTATATATTGAGGCACCACCATGAAACTTACTAACAGGTTCGTGGAATTATGTCCATTACTTGAGGCACCACCATGAGCTCTCATCAAGAGGGTCATGAAATTACGTCCATTACATAAGGCACCACAATGAGCTCTCACTAAGAGAGTCATGGAATTACGTCCATTACATGAGGCACCACCATGAGCTCTCACCAAGAGGGTCATGGAATTACGTCTATCACATGAGGCACCACCATGAGATCTCACCAAGAGATTCATGGAATTACGTCCTAACCATACCATAGCCATGTCTCACCAACCAATCATAGATTTATCATGCATACCAATCTCATGCCAATATTTAACCAACCATCCAACCATGTTTCATACGCATAATCATATCAAGCTCATTAATTCTAGTCCCAATAAATCATATAGAGCATGCATGGCATCATACTTGAAACTATTTAAATCACATATCATCCAATCATGTGAAATACCCACGAATACAATCAACTATGTCAATCTCGCTCAGGCTAAAGAGCTTTCGCTCAGGCGATAGGAACCCCTCGCTCAAGCTACTAGCTCTCGCTTGCGAGACTGCAAACAGAGGGCACGTCGAGGTCTCGCTCAAGCTAGCCCATCTCGCTCAGGTGAGACTACTCTCACTCAAGCAAATGGCTTTCGCTTAGGCGAGCCCTCGAAACTGAGAGGGAGTGAGTTACAGCTGCTCTCGCTCAAGCGAGAGCTCCTCGCTTAAGCGAGAGCTTTTCGTTTTGAGTGACCACTCCGTTCGCCTGGGCGAGTTCAACAGAACTCATTGCTCTCATGCATTCAAAACCAAAAAAGTTTATCTCAAGCACCTATAGTTAATTCTCACAGAGGTACAAACATCATTCAATCATTTTAAACATAAGACAGAGGCAAATGCAGGCAATATACTAAAAAACGTGAAAAACTCTAGTTTCCCTTACCTGAACAGAGGCTAGTAGACAACGGTAAACACCAAACAGTGAGCACCATGTAACATTCAGACCGGATATTATGCATTTAAATAATAAAACAAAGAAAATAATAATTAACTTCATTCAATGAAACAACATTTCCCAAAAACACGAGAAATTTAAAACTTTTATTACACCAGTACTTGTCTAAAATCTATGATTATAAACTTCCATTATAATTATAAAAGCCTCATAATGCGAAGATTACAATTTATTCAAAACATAGTAAATTATCAAGTCATCAATCTCTGATAAATTCTCCCCAAGACTAGCCCTGCTTCGGCTCTATGCCTCACCAGATCCACCTGCAACATCATCTGCTCACATGTACCGCGTACACGATCATTGTCAAACACAAGCAGATAGGGTGAGCTAACATAATAAACACACACACACACACACACACACACACACATATATATATATATATATATATATATATATATATATATATATATATATATATATATATATTATATATATAAAAAAAAAAAA
>Ga0214545_1008300_pt1 | contig 16699 bp, 7 predicted proteins | sample CNSS4metaG_FD_160064 | JGI IMG/M metagenome (GOLD analysis project Ga0214545, IMG submission 160064) | Root nodule microbial communities from cowpea collected in UCLA plant growth center, Los Angeles, California, USA - CNSS4 | ecosystem: Host-associated > Plants > Roots > Nodule | place: USA... | reverse complement strand
TCTAACGGGATGTACCTGATTGATGCACTTAAAATAACTTGGGTACTAAATTGAAACCTTTTTTTCGCCGGGTACCAAATTGACACCCTTGACCCAAACTGGGTACCTTACGAGTAATTAAACCAAATAACTATACACCAATCACCATTAATGTTATCACAATAAAGTGCTATTCTTCATTAACCCAAATATCCCATTGTTTGTTTATGTTGAATTATGTTTATAAGCTCAGAAGTTATTTAAGAAATTTATCTTTTTTCTATTAAAATATTATATCTTGCCTAAAAATTTAAGTTTGTACCTAAAGATTTAGCTGCAACATTTAATCAAAACTGAAAGAAAAAAAAATACTAACAAAATAAACTGTTGAAAAAAGATTAAAAACAAACAAACAAAATTGATACAGATATTCATGTTGGCGTAGTGATACGAATCCAATATATTGAAAAAATATAAAGGGATATTGCTAAAATTTTATACACTTAAATGTTTTGAAAATTAAATCTCATATATCTCCCTCTTTAGATTCATAGGAAAATTTTTAATTCGAAGTATTTTTTCTCTTATCTACTCATTTAAATATACCATATATCTACAATGCGATATAATTGTTATCAGTTTTGACGTTAAGAAATTATAAATAATCATTAAAAATAACTTTTAATTTTGTTAAAGAATTACCTTGATCTTAACATCTAGACTTAAATAAAATAAAATAAAAACGTGTCAATTTTTATCTTCAAAATCTCCATTTTCAAAATTAACATTGATTTTTTAAAATTTTCATAAACTTTTACAATTAATTAATATTATATTTTGTCAAAAATAAAATGGTTTTCATAGAAACTTTATCTATCTATTTATTTCCATAATCTATCTATTCTATCTATTTACATAATCTGTATTTGATTATTTAAACTTTTTTATGATGCCAAACCATTATCTTAAATCAATATAAATTACCGTAATTATAATAAATAATAAATCCTTAAAGATTATAATAATAATAATAATAATAATAATAAATCCATAAAAAAGGATAAAAAACCAGCACATATATATATAAGAAGAAGAACAATATGCGAAGAGGGAACCCCCACAGAAACAACACTCTCTGTCTTCATCTTGCAACAGTGTTCACCATCACCGCTTTCAAGAACCCCCTTTTCTTCTTCAATGCGTCCACCGCGAAAGAAGGTCAATTTTCGCTCCGGCGACAAGGTCGAGGTGTGTAGCAATGAGGAGGGCTTCTTCGGCTCCTACTACCTCGCCACCGTCGTCTCGCCTCTCGACAACGGCCTATACGTCGTACGCTATGACACGCTGCTCGAAGACGACGAGTCCAAACCGCTCACGCTAACCGTCTTTCCCCGAGAGCTCCGCCCTAAGCCTCCGCGCGTCGCCACCGCCTCTTCCTTCGCGCTCTACCAGCGCGTCGACGCCTTCGACAACGACGGCTGGTGGGTCGGCGAAATCACCGGCAAAGTCGACGTCGACCGCTACTATGTATACTTTTCCACCACTCACGAGGAGATCGTGTACCCCGCCTCCGCAATTAGGGTTCACCAGGAGTGGATCAACGGCCAATGGATTCGCTCCAATTGATCAATTCACGTTTCAATTCACGAATTCCTGTAACCAATCGTGGATAGATTTCGCGTGGTGGGTTTTAATTTCAATCTGTAACTGAACGGAACATGTACACTGTGCCCTTTGTTGTTTATACATCTAATTGTGCCTCCATTTTCATATATAATCATATCGTATAATCTTGATTCAACTCCAAGGTCAATTCAGTTCTTGTATGTGTATGTTGGTGAAGTAGTTGTTTTCATTTTCGTTAGATCTTGTTGGTCGGAAAATTGGAGATACCAGGGGCTGATTAGGGTGGTTTACCGAAAATAATTTTCCAGGAAAAAGAAAAGCTGCTACGATTACCTTTTGTGTTGATGTAGAAAGGAAAAGGAAACGTGGATTAATTTGACTTGTTAAAAAACATGAATTGTTTGTGGTTTTGTTGCCCCTTGTTTTTATTTTCTTATGATGTTAATTAACTTGATGGTTTGGGTTTCCTTCCACTGTACCTGTTGGCTGTTTCAAACGCTTGTTAATGGTTTTGGACATGTACTTTAGTTGCCTAATTTTAGTGTTTTCTGATAAATAGATAATAGATATTAATGATAGTACTTTATTGCGAGATTATTTTATTAATGTGGTAACATTTTAAAAAAAAACAAAAATTGAAGAATGAAAAAGAAAATTTGTGGGAAACTTTTACTCATCATTCATCAAACTACCTTATCCACTGGAACTTTACCCAAAACTTTTGTAATGAGATAAAAGGTGTCACGTGCAAGGAAGATGTTTTGACATAAATGAATTTCGCCGTCCACAAAAAGATCATCTTAAACCATGTATGTTAGAAAATGTTTCAAATACTAAAATATACCTAAAATATAAACCGCAGGCAATGAAGTACCTTTCTTCATTAATTAGTAAAGTATTAGTTTATTAGAACTGGAAAAGATTAAATGTTGACCTTTAGCTAATACCTAATAACCACTTTATTATAATAAATATATATACTTTTATGTTTAATTAATTTATGCAAATATTCATCATAGAATGTAAAAGGTAACAAACTTTACCTCTATTTTATTAACCTCAACAAATATAAAGAATAGGAGTACTATTCTTAGACTGATAATTCTACTAAATTTTAAAAAATATATATTGTAAAAAAATTAAATAAATATTTTGCAAGCTGACAAGCAAGTCTTAAATGTAAAGATGACAGACACAATTTAGAACAGTACTAGCTGTTTTGTTGTGCAGTGATTACCCACGGCCACCTCCCCTAGAGGGGCCTTTCTTTCTGCACCTACATGTTTTCAAGCCAAGGGTGGTGAAATGTTAATTATAGTGAAAAATAAAATGAAATGGTGAAATGTTAATTTTAATGAAAAATAAAATAAAAGTCTAAATGTTCGTTGTCCTAAATCAATTTTATGAACTACATTCATTCAATTGACGTGTGAATTACGTTTTGCTAGTTTTTTCTGCGAAGAAACTTAACTATATTTTTAAATATATCATTGTTTTTGTTAGTTAGCTTGAATAATAAATTTAACAACATTCAATTTAAATGACTAAATTTATGGATTAACTTTATTTTTTATTAAAAGTTGAAAGATAAAAATACATTTAATCTAATTTCATATTCAAGTTTTGTTATCATATGTTAAAATAAATATAAATCATTTTTAAAATTTTATTATTTATTTTGTTGATAACTTTTTTATTAAAGATACTTATTTTAATTTAAAAATGAATAATTTAAAAGAAAAAACAAAAAAAATAAACAAAACAATTACTTAAAAGATAAAAATGGTAAAATAATGGTTTTAATTTAAAAAAAAAAATATTTATTAAAGAATAAAGTCAAGATAAATCTATAAACCACCTTGAAATGAGTTTGAGAAGATAAAAATACAAGATACTAAATTGTGCAATGGAACAAGTCAAGATCTCATAACCAAGAAGCATATGGTGGTGACATTACCCATTTTCCTACTTTGCACACTTTTCGTAAAATGAAGGTTTCAACTTTGTTAACCGTTGGATCGAATTAAAATTTTAACAGCTGATCCTAGACATATAGTTCTTGATTTTGATTGGTCGGATCTTTAATCGGAAGTTTGTAGTGAGGGAAACTTTTATCGTAAGGTCTTTGTGGTTTTAATTGTTGACAACATTGACCTTGTTGCTTATTTGGTGCATAACTTTCTCTATACTTATTCAATTATGTTGATTCTTTTTGCATTTGGTTCTTCATTCAATCATCTTTAATTTGAATACAAATACAAAATTTTTGGGGTTTTACACAAGCTGCAGTTTTATTTCTAAAATCCCAAGTTGTTTGCATAATGTGTTGTTAAGTTGGATTGGATAAAAATTATAAGAATTCGTTATTTTCCAAGAGAGACATATGTTATAGAGGTTTCTAAAATGTGTTTTCAAATGCTTGTGTGAGAATATAGGGGATTCCATGGGGGGGATCCTATATGATTTAATTAGTAGTGTGTTCATTGATGTAAGAGTCACTACTGAAGGTTTATCCTGATACTCTAATGCTCATTCAAGACTCATGTAGAGGGGCAGGAGGTCATGTCTTTAAGAACAACCACAGGGTTCTTATGACGGTTAAATGGACTAATCTTGTATGTGGTAGGGTGAAACTCGTTGACAATGACTCAACAGGTAGTAGAGGCCACCATAAGTGCAAAAACCACCAAGAATTATACATCAATGTCTAGATCCGGATAATTGAGTCTAGAGTGTCATCATGTGTGATGAGTTAGTTGATATTGCTTAGCTTGGTGTAATTGGTGCATTGTTCTATAATTCTTTTGAGTGTTTATATATATATATATATATATATATATATAGATATATATATATATATATATATATATATATATATATATATATATATATATATATATATATATATATATAGTATATATATATATATATATATATATATATATATATATATATATAAAGAAGAAAAAAGAAAGTACTGCAAGTAGAGTGGTTAGGTATTTATTTCAATGGAGAAGAATTATTAATTGAATATTCCAAATAGGTACATGAAAAATTGCAATCTTGGTTAATGGTGACTCAATCATAAATCCCCTTCTCCATAGGCCTCATGTGCTGAACATCTTTTATTTTCGAATCCTATGACATATATATCGGTTTTCTTAAATACTCAAAAAATAGCACTTTCTTTCTTGAAGTGTAAGGAAGTGGTACAAAACATTTTAACAAGTAAGATATAAATTTAATAAATATGTATTGTCCTTGTAGAAAAAATTATACAACTAAGAAAATAAAAACATAATTGATAATATAGTTTTTAAATTATTATTATAACAATCAATAAGCCTGATGATTACAATTTTATTTATGTCCCAGGATGCTAAATTAAAATAAAAGTGGATTGAAACTACAGTCTAGTTATAATGATGATTACATTCCTCGTTTATATCTGAATTTTTTCTGTAAGGTGGTTGTCCTTCCAAACCTCAAACATGTCGTGAGCTAAAAAGGAGTGGACAGAGAAAAGAAGCGAAAAAAAGGGGACAAGATCCAATTTTGAATTTTTCATTTTGCTTTCTTTCATGCTAAGCTAACCTAAGCTTAAGCTATATAGCAAGGAATGTAGAAGATGATTGGGGGTGTTTGGATTTGTTCAAGACTATGTTTATGCATGCAATTATGACCAAAACGTTTGACATAAGAAAGATTGAAACTTTTTAGGTCTTTGGATTCATTTTGTCTTGTCCTATTCACTACACCGATTTTGGGCTTAAGATAGACACACATGGTCCTGAAATTTGGGTCCACAACGTTACATATGGTCCTCATGATCCTCATAATCATCGAGCTATGAACAAAAGGGAGATTGTGGTCCACCTACCCATAATGTTTAGCTTCACCAATTTCTTCAACTTCTTGTTTATTTTCTTATGATCAAAAAGCCCATGCACAATGTTTCTCTATTCATAACCACTTAGAACATACATACCCACTAATGTCAAATTACTCTCTTAAATACTTAGAAAGACAATTTCATTGTCTAATTATTCAAGACTGTTTTTCTAAAAAAAAAAATTGTAAAATTTTGTTAAAAGTAAATAATTATTACAATTGAAATCAGTCCTTCAAGTCATTGTTTGGTCTTAGGCGTGAGTTTGAAGGAGTAAAAAATATGGATTTGAGGAGAAATAATTTAGAAAGTAATATTGTTTTGTTAAGGGAAAGAAAATTGAAACCGAAAATAAGTGAAGAAAAAATTGTCGATAGTTTGGGTGTGATAAATTAAAAAAAAATTGATAAAATTATAAAATTACAATTTCACTCTTGTGTTTAAAATTGATTTAAAAAGAAATATAATTAGTTTAAATTATGTTGAAATAAAATAGAATTATTGTTTAAAAGAAAAATTAAATTTAAATAAAATGTGATTGACAGAAATTAAAAATATGTTTTACTTGATGAAACAAGGATACCATTCATTTAAAAATTTTAACTAAGTTTTTTTCTGTTTAATTTTCTTTTTAATTAAGACAATAATTAGTTTTTCAAAACATTATTTTTGTTTTTTGGTTGGAAGGAAACGTAAATAATTAGGTGCATGTGATAAAAGTTAAACTAACTGTATATTGCATGTGAGAAAAAAAAAACTAATTACGTTGTTTTCTAATTTGGATATTGCATTGCCAATTAGGTTGTTTTCCCTACCTTTCTCTTCAAAATTGAGAAATATCGCTTTCTATTTTTCCTTGCATTTCCACCATTTATATTAATTAATTCAAGCATAACTTCAACTCGCAAATCCATCTTCTTGAATAGGATTCACGTTGCACAATAAAAATCTAAAACAAAGATAAAATTAATTTATGATAATCTTATTTAATTGTGTTATACAAAAACTTATGAAGCTCATATATGATATATAATACGATATATATATATATATATATATATATATATATATATATAATAAATTTTAAAAACATAATAAATATAAGATTATTATTGTATAAATTTAAATTTAAATTATATATATTATTAATATAAGAAATTATAAATTATTATTATTATAAAAATATTATTATTATATAAAATAGATATTTCTTTAATAAATATTTTTAAAATTTCTTAAAATATTAAATAGATATACATATCAAACACATCGAACAAATGATCTAAATTGAAGTATTGTGTATCATAGATACAAAGCGTGTATAAAAAATTGACAATTCATAAAAGGGTTGTGTGTCCTTGTAGGTAGACCTTACGCAAACTTACCCTATTTTTCTGTCATTCAATCAACATCAATGACAATCCAAGGTTACCATCCAAGAGAGTTAATTGAACAGTAGTATTGCCACCACACCTATGTATGTCTATGCATCTAATTGGATACTTGCATTTATTACTAACTCCCAACACTTAATTTCATCGTGGGACCACAACACTATTATTTTAACTGCTTTTCGTTCTCCAACATTCACATTAACAACATCGCTTTTTATATCTCCAACATTCACAGGTAATGTTCTCTGGTTTTGTAATGCACTTGCCATTTTTCAATGTTCCCCTTACTCTCCACACTGCCAAGCTTTATCAGGAACTCACCAACATTATCGCACTCTTACTTAATGTGCTTTTCTTCTTTCTTTCGATATAGCAAAGTGTTAGGTCCAAGAGAATGAGATACAGTGAGAACATACAATACCAATGAGATCTGAGTCCAATTATATAAGGTATTGACACGATTCTTAATTCAACTTTAAAATGATAGATTTATTTGTCTTCATTCTTATATAACGTTGTACTTTCTCGTTTCTAATCGATGTAGGACTTAAATTCACGTTTGGATTCTTAACACAGAGTATTTAATTACAAGAAAAGTACCACACTAAGAGCAAACTAAGTTAACCTATTTAAAAACTCACTTATGAACCACCATTTCATATAGATTAGAAGGCACATGATTTCATTATTCCATTTACCATAAACCATGTAATGAAAGACATAGATGGTTATAGCTGGATACTTTTCACATGCATCATGATGATTGAAGATCGAAACATAATGTAAGGTCAAAAGCAAAAGCAACATCTGAGAAAAAAAGTTAAAATGAGCACATACTGTTACATTAATTGACCATAGATTGACCTGTCTTTTATAATGTCTAAGAATCCAAAGTGCATGAAAGGAGCATATCTACAAAAGAAACATCTAGCTAGAAAATAAAACACATTCCATTGGTTCCAATTCTGAAACATATTCAGTCATTATCAATGCCATGCCATTCACCATTAAGCTTTCGATTTCACAAGCCGAACACTAAAACAAATCAAACTTCTAAACGTTCACATCATAGAAAACATCTGCAAGATGTAATTAAAGATCCCCGACAAGAACAGCAAAGCTACTCAACACAACCATATTTTTCACTTTAGCTCTATGATGTTCCATATACAGATGTCACAGACAGCAATTGGTTTGGACAAGAAGTAACATGTGTAGTGTTTGGAGAATAGAACCAACAAAAAATTTAAGGCAAAAGAGTGTAGAGAAGCATGCAAGAGGGACTGAAAGCAACCTCTAACTTTTCAAAATTTTACTGTGGTTTCCGAAAAGAGAGACCTATTGAAGCTATGAAGGTTCACAAGATTCTGTTATTGGCATATCATAAAATCAGATAAAATGCAGCAATCACTCCAAAATAATGCCATAAGGGTCCATGCATAAAGTAAGATGTAACCAATGTCCCCAGAAACCACTTTCAAGCACATCACATGTCCGCATATGAGCAAACGTTACACTCAAGTAAGGACCAATTTGTTGTAACTTTCTCCCAAAGTAGCACACGTTCTTATTTGGTGAAGCAATCCTCAATCATGTTGCATGGAAGGTGTTATGACTTGGATTTTAAGTCTAACTCAATCCTATAAAAACTATTTGTAAGGTGAGATTTAGTGGCCCAATACCGAGTGAAACGATAGGCCTAATAAATAACAAATTAACAAATTTTGTTACAATAAACTTTAACTCATAACTCTTATATCGTGTTAAGATGTGAATTTAAAACTTAATTCAACCCAATAAAACTAACTTGTAAGCCAAAGTAGCACAAATTCTTATTTGGTGAACCAATCTCCAATCATGTTGCATGGAAGGTGTTAAGAAGAATATTTTAAGTTTAACTCATCTTTGTAAAACCTACTTGTAACATGAGGTAAATTGGTCCGATAGCGAGTGAAATAATAAACCTAGTAAACAACAAATTTTACTACAATTAACTTTAACTTATAACTTTTATATAATGTTAAAAAGTTGATTTTAAATTTAATTTAATTATATAAAACCTTAAAATAAATTTTACACTCATTTATATATAATAAATTAGTTCTATTTTAGCGGTGTCATACTTCTCTAAAAAGAAATGTTTTTTATTTTAAATATATGCACCGGAGCCTCTATGTTTATTACAAAAAGTAAAATAATCTATTTTTTTTAAGATTAGAATACACCTTAAATATAGATGTATTCTTTTATTTTTACTTCACATCAACTTACTTTACATTGCTTTTGTTTATATTGCTTTTGATTGGACGAAAATAGTGAAGGGGTGAATTCTTTTTATTTTTTTCCTCCTAAAATTTATTATGTAAAAGAGCTTTTTTTTTATATAACACTGCAAAATCTCATTGATCAAAAATCGATTTAGAGAAAAAATATATATATTAAATTATTAGTAGAAACTATTTTAGAAAATGAGAAATACTATAACAGGTTTATGATTGATTCTAGGATTAAATATGTTTTGGTTCCTTAACTTTTAGTGAATTTTGGAATTAGTCTATTTTAAAATTTTAGACCAATTTAGTCCTTCATCTTTCGAAATACATGGATTTAGTCTTTTTAATCAAATTTTGTTAGGTTGATTTGATGTTTCGTACACGTTTCAGGATTATATTTGAGTTGTTTATATTGTTTGACACATCTTTGTTTTAATGTTAAGTCAAATACTATTATGAAACGTGCTTGAAATGTCAAATAAACTTAATAAAATTTGATTAAAAGAACTAAATCCACGTGTTTCGAGAGATGAAATACTAAATTGGTCTAAAGTTTCGAAATGAACTAATTCCAAAATTCTCTAAAAGTTAAAGGACAAAAATATATTTAATCCATGATTCTATGAATTCTATTTTGAATTTAGATTTTAATTTAGTCTTTACTTCGTGACTAATTGTGTGAACCTAGCCAATAATTTAATACCTAAAAACAATTTCTTTTAGTGTATTTTGTAGATTGTACGGACAACATTTACCTATTTCTTTTCTTATATTAAATATGTATTATAAATATTAGACTTATCATCAATTTAATTATAATTTTCATTCAGTTTTTCTAATTTCATTTTAATAATTATTTTTTTCGGTTCGGTTCTAATATCGTCAATTTTTCTTTAATTTAATTTTTTTAGCTAACACTGTTTAAATCATTAACCGCAGATGAACAATGACGGTTACACATTATTTTTGTGTTTTTTATTTTTATTTTTTTATTGTGTTATTTTATTTAAAAAGAGTTCATGTGTCAAGATAATATCGAGTCACGTGTCATTTTATGACTTTTTTGGACTTTTTTCTTTATAATTTATTTTAAAAAAAATGTTTACGTATCAAGGCAATTTTGTGCCACCTGTCAGGATAAGTTTTTTATATTCAATTTGGTTTTGATATTCATTATATTTTTTTTTTCAATTCAGTTCCAATTTTCTTTTAAAAAAGGAACAATTTTATTCCTCTCCAAATTGAGATAAATATTTTAATTTTTATATAAATATTATACTACTAGTTTCATTAAAGTTCACAATTTGAACCTGATATTCGTTATTTTTTTCAATCCAGTCTCATATTCTTTTGAAATTGAACAATTTGGTTCCTCTTCAAATTGAAACAAAATTTAATTTTATATAAATGTTATACTATTATTTTGATTAAAATTCACATTTTTATTAAATATTTTTTGTTAAAGATTACGGATGATTTAAAATTAGAACAAAAAAACTTTAAAAGTGGGGAATAATATCATTTATTTAAAATTTTAAGAGGTTAAAATTCACATTAAGTATTAAAAATCACATAAAGATGTCATATAGCATTATTTTAATTTAATCAATTATATTACTTTATTCATAATTAATTGTGACATTAAATGAATTTTAACCTCAATAATCATTAATGTAGTTTTACTTTATTTAAAGAAAAAAAAATATCATAAAGCAAGATAGTTAAAATCAAAATTTAGGTTAAAATCATAAAAGATTTATTTAACCTTAAATTGTGAGATCATAATACATTTATAAAAACATAAAATATATATATATATATATATATATATATATATAAACACATGTATATTGAAATAAAATTAATCTCTTTACCAATTTAAAGAAAAACTAAAAGAGTACCATGTACCTTTTTAGTCTCTGAATATTTTCATGTTATTGAGAAAAAACAAAAGAATATATGAAAGAATTTTTAGTCCTTAAGTGTTAGTAAAGTAAGCAAATGCTTTACCAATAAAATAATTATTGGATTTTTATTGTATAAATTAATCATATTTTATCTTTTAAGATTTTAAATAACATGTATGAAAATAATTAATATATTAAAATACGAGAATACAAAAATAATTAAAATAAAATAACAAAGGAAAAATAAATGATAATAATGCATATATTAAAATTTAATAAACTTTATTCATTATTCTCAAAAAATTTAATGAAAAACTTATATCAAAAGAAAAAATATGTTTAATGTTTATAAATAACATTAATATAAATTTCTTTATTTAATAAATAATAAATAACAACGTTATTACGTGTTTTTATACAATAATAATTAATATTAATGTTATAATTAATAAATTCTAACGTTATTATTATGCTTTCTATTTATAAAAAATTGTGACCCTAAAATTAAAAATTATATTTGTATTATACATTAATTAAACAGTGTTTTGTGGTGTGTTGAAGCTAGATTTTAGATGTATTAATTTATAATTAAAAAATAATTTTAATTATATTAATATTTAATTTAACTTGGTTAGATGAAAGGTGATTGTGTGACTAACAACACATATAACGCATATAAGAATGTAAATTTTTAATTACATAAACCTTTAGTTAGGTTTAGATTTAATTTAAGTTGAATTTGTTGACTAAAGAATATGAACAAATAGTGCATTATAAAATTTAAAAAAAAAATGAACAATGATTTACATGAGTTTGTTGTTCGACGAACTTACCCTTCTATTGTATTACGATAGTGTGTGGGATCTGACTCATAAATATAATGTAAAATGGTGGAATCATTTTATGATTTAGATTTAAATATTGATTTTGACTTTATTGTTAATAAGTGCTATATAACTCTATTTGATCATTTATTTGATGCGCATAAAAAATAGAAAATAATTAAATAATAAAACAATTTTAACGTTGTTGTAGTACCAGTTCTTATTTTTTAAAATATTTCTCTTTCATTTTACATCTTAATATTATTAAAAATTAAAATATAATTAAACAATTAAGAAAAAACATAAATTAACATAGTAATTAATAAATGAAAAATAAAAAAAGTAAACAACTCACTATATTAATTATAAGTAATAAAGTATTAAACATCTCAAATTTTAAAAAGAAAATTAAAATATGAATTTGAGACCTCTCTTATAATTTCTAAAATGTTAGTTTTGTATTTAGAAAACGGTTGTAGACCTACAAGATAAAAAGAATATTTTTATTTTTATTAAAAAATTATATTAATTTATATTATTTTAATAAGTGAAATTAATTATTTCAGTTTTTAATATAAGTATGATGAAATCAATGATCATTGATTATATTTTAATCAATATTTTTAGACCATAAGAGTAATTTGACCTTTAACATTTAAGTGATATTAAATTCCACTAAGGTTAATGAAATAATTATAATTGAAAGAAATTCCTCATTCAACTGAATTAAGTCTTCTCACTCTCTTTCTCCTCCTTTATCTTCTATTAAACCATTACACATTCCATCTTCTATTTTTATATATTTTTTTTCTTTTCTTCTCAGTTATTTCCACATAGAGTGTAATTAAAGCTTATCTAGGAAAATTTTCATAAGCCATAAAAAGCAAACAGAGATAGAAGATTGAGAAAGAAATAAAATAAAAATTCATTATAATTAGATTGCACAGAACTAGATACAATTTTCTTACAACCCGCACGATATACAAGCACGATTCAAAATTATAAAATGGGCTTTTTTGGGCTTTGTAGTAGTCGGCTTGGATTTCGATGAAAACATGGGCCAATAAAAATAATGTATGCTATATTATACAATTATACAACTATGTATTATTAAATTGTTAAAATTTTGTTTATATTTTTCTTTTTAATTTAAACTACGTACAATTTTAGTTTGGAATATTTTTTCATTGTAGATTTTTTTTTAAGTAAAAAAAAAAAATTCTTCATTGACCTCTTTCTATATGCAGTCCTAAAATTCTTTTTTATTTTTTATCCACATATCATGGAGCATATGATATATTTAACAAAGGGACCACATGTGCTTCATCTTAGAAACAGACGAATTTAATTTGCCACCTAAAACAAACCAAATTAAAACATAGAGTATAATTTTCATTCACTTCTGTAAAGTTTTCTTTATATATATATATATATATATATATATATATATATATATATATATATATATTTAATATTTTAAAATATTTTTGAGTATAATTTTTAAATTGATACAGAAATTTCACAAACTATCATACTTAATATACATATATAATTAGATGATAGCATAAAAAATTGACATTATCAATATATTATAATTAAATGTTTGGGTATATGCCAAATTGAAAATATTAAAGATATCAAGGGCTAGGTCAGAAAGAAGTATGACAATTATCATTGAATGAAAAGTCAAACCTTTTTAATTATACTATAATAAACACTTTAAAGATGCAAATGCAATTGTTTTCAGACATTTTTCTATCAAATAAGCATTTTTTAAAAAAATAGAACAAGTCATGTACCACACAGAAAAGGACACCATATCCAACTACCACTTTACAGTTGCAATGCATTAAATTTTAAACATTTTTATACCAAATATTATTCTAAAACAACAAAACGTGTCATGCAAATCACTTATTGTGGATCCAAACGTGAATCATCTACTTTAAAGAAAAGCACATTTATGAAATCACTCATACTTTAGTATCAATGATTCAAGATTGTTAGTCCAAAAGGGTAAAGAAAAAGGAGTTTTAGGTTTCTATTAATAAACTCATCATGAAGTTCTCTCAATTCAAGGGGAAAAATGATGGAAAAGACCAAAGAGAAACTGAATAGAAAGTTCAACAAGGAGTAGTTTCCTAAAGTTGAAGGACATGAGTCTTTTATACGAGAAAAGTATAATTATAAAAGAATATTCATTTTCGAATTTAAATTCCTTACTATTTTTTATACTTTCTTTAAAATATACTAATAAATATAATTTTGATTTTAAAAATATATTAAAATTTTAATATTTGACAGACAACAACACTAAAAATAATTAACCAAAAGTCTTAACTCATCATTTTTGTTGGTCACCTTTTACATTTTTAGGGTTTAAGGTTTGTAGATAAATGTTTGTTTGTTGGTAGTTGAGAGTGGACAGAGAACATGTGCAACTTTTTGTGTCAAATTTCGTTATGGCTGAAGAAAAAGAGAATGCACATTACTCTTCTATCATATGATTTGACCAATCTATCAACCCTTTGTGGAAAGTGTTGTCCCTTATCCATGCTACTCAACTATTTAGATTTCAACTCTAAAGTGAAAGCAAAACAAGAATCACAAATGGAGATGTACCATATAATTAATCAATCATTATTCTATTATTTATTCTATATTCTAAATGTTTCTTTTTTCATATAGTATTTTAACCTTTTATGGATATAAAATGTAAGGTTACCATTGCTGAGAAGTTCAAAGTTAGGAAACAAAATTAATAAAACATTCATATCCATGTTGGTTGGTGAGATTTTTCAACATGTTATAAAATAAAATCATACTAAATTAATAAATATAATATCATATGAAATTCTCGGTTGGTATTCACTTTTGAAAAAATAAGACTTAAATTTTCAAAAATATATTAGTTATATATTAAAAATCTCACGTTAACTAATGATAAAACTAATTTATAATATATAAAGATATACAAATTTTACTTTACAAGTCAATTTTGTAAGATTGAGTTTGACTTAAAATTTCACTTCTTAATAAGGTATCAAGAGAGTGAGATAGAGTATCCTATTAAAAAATGTTGTTTTTTGGACCTATTGTATCATCCACTATTGGAATAGTTCTTGTTTGTTAAACTTATTATTTCATTTGTCCGTAATTGATTCGTTATTAGACCATTCACTAAAGTCCAGTCTTATATTCAAGATGTATATATCTTAATGTGGGAATGTGTTTAAAATCCTTCATTGATTAATTATACACTCGGTTTATAATATATATATATACATATATATATATATATATATATGGATATAAAATTCACTTTAAAACCCAAAAGTTGTTAGACTTAAAATTAACATTTTTAACATCACACAAAAAATGATATATATTACACTACTTCCTATGATAATTGATGTCAGATAAACATATTGGATTACATTAATCTATTAATGATTTAATGTAATTATATATATTTTTTCTTCTAGCTGATAGAAAATTGTTAATTTCAGATATTTTTTAATCGTTCCATATAAAGTGATGTATATCAAACAACTAATATAAATAATACTAGTTTTAAAAAAAAATCAGAACAACGTAGACTTAAATAAAAAATATAAAAAATGCTTTTCTTAAAAAAAAAAAAAACTTCAAAGCAAATGTAAGCAATAGAATAAGGAATCAAAAGTATACTTTAATTATTTATATTTATATTGACTTGCAATTATTGACTTGCAATTATTTATATTTCAAACTTTGCTTTTAGCTAATAAAAACATGAATTCAAAATGTTAAAAAAAAAACAAGGTTAGAGGTATAAAATTAAGAAAAACAAGTTTAGTGTAATGAAATTACTACTTTTTTTAATGTAATTTTCTAAAACTGTAATATTAACTTTGGTACACCTTTCATGTTATTTGCTGGTTTTTAAAAGTTAGCCGGCAGTTAAATTTTTTTTTTCTTTTCTCTATGTTCTCTGTTCAGTTTTATATATGGCTTGTTTTCCATGTTTTGAAAAAGTGAATTTTCTTTGTTATAAGAGAAGATTTGCAGGAAAATGAATATTAGTCAAATTCAATAATTTATGGTATATGTTATATTTTAAAATATAAATTTTATGTATTAAAAAATTATAATTTTTTTTAAGATTAAATATATTTTTACTCATTAAATTTGAACGCAAAATTAAAATTCATAATATTTAAAATTTTGATGTATTTTATTCTAATTTTAAATGAATATAATTGTCTTAATTTAATTATGTTAATTTTTTATGTATCAAACATATTTTTTTAACTAATATTAAAATGATAATGTGTCAAATGATAAAATAATCTCAAATACTAATCCAACTTTTTTTTTCGATTTCTTTTCTTTTATTGTATATATTTCTTGTTTTACTAATTAATAAATAACAAGTGAAATATATTATTTCATGTTTTTTTTCCTTCGTATTTCAATATCTTTTGATTAATTTTAAATACATATATTTATGAAAAAAACTCTAATACTAAGTTGTGGGAATGGTTCATCTGCAAATGTTAGGACAAGAAAATTTTAGTTTGTCATTTTTATTCAAACATTTATTAGGAAAACCCTTTAGGAATTGTTTTTATGTTATGCACACCTTTTTAATCATTATGATATTGATGAGAAAAATATTACATTTATTTATGATTGGCTTTTTTTTTTTGTCAAAAAGTTTAACAATCATTTGACAAAGTGTTTTTCTCTTAAATCACTTTTCAGTTATGAATTTCAATTCAGGACATTTATAAAAAAATATAAATATAATATGTTATGTTAAACA
>Ga0214545_1008292_pt1 | contig 16716 bp, 10 predicted proteins | sample CNSS4metaG_FD_160064 | JGI IMG/M metagenome (GOLD analysis project Ga0214545, IMG submission 160064) | Root nodule microbial communities from cowpea collected in UCLA plant growth center, Los Angeles, California, USA - CNSS4 | ecosystem: Host-associated > Plants > Roots > Nodule | place: USA... | reverse complement strand
GACACTGACACCACTCTCAACCCAAAACCTTAAGGCAATGGGTTTATGGGTCTTGATTCTTATATAGTGCTCTACTTTCTCATTTCTGGTCAATGTGGGACTTAGACTCACACTTGGATTCCTAACAGCTGCTTTCCAAATGATATTGCTTAAATATCTACCTAATACCCCAATTATGTATGCTATATCTGGATGCGTACATACTTGAACATACATCAAATTCTTTACAACTACATTTCCTGAATTTCCAATTTTCTTTTAAGCATTGATTGAGATGAATTGAACTTGCTCCCACTAAATTTGTGATACCCACAATCATCAACAACATCCATCTTGAAACCAAATGAGAGAATCACTTGATGAAATTTGTGGTACCATTGACGAGATGCCTATTTTAGCCCATAAATGGATTTTGTCAAATTACAAGCTATATTCTTTGAGTCTCCTAACACAGTTTTCTAGTTGCACCATATAATTCGTTTAATCAATGTTACTATTGAGAAACGTCGCATTGTCATCAATTTTATGATGCTCATAATCATAATGTGCACCAAGATCCATTATTGTCCTAAAAGAGTCTTTCAATGAAATTGAAGAGAAATGCTCTTTAAAGTCAATCCCTTCCTTTTAAGTATAACCCTTTTCCAAAAGACAAGCCTTATACCTCCCCGCATTAACTTTGGAATCCCTCTTGGTCTTAAAAAATCACTTACAACTAATGAGTTTCACACCTTATGGTAATGGGACAAGTTCCCAAACCTTATAGTCTTGCATGGACTTATACTCCTCATTCATTGCTTCAATCCGTTTTTTCGGAAATATGATCTTACATGGCTTGACGAAAGTTGACTATTCATCTTCCATCATACCATTATTTTCCTTATTTTTTTGGAGAAATATCTCATAATAATCTGGAATATCACTTCTCCTCTCTCTCAGTGGCGGAGGATGCAAGGGGCAGGCGGGTGCCACGGGCCCCCCTCCCCCAATTTTTTTTTTATTTTTTTTTCATTATTTTACATTTAATTTTTTTTTTAAATTTTTAAAATTATTTATATTTTTTTAAATTAAATAATGTTATATTTAAAATTAATAAAAATTAAATTAAGTATTTTTTTATTTATTTTATAAAGTACAATAATAACTAATAAAATATAAAATTAAATAATAAGAAAACAAAATTATTAAGATATTTTTTATTTTCTCTCTTATTATCTTTTGAGTTTTTCATATGTTGTATTCTTCTTTTATGTTTATTTATTTTCTTTTGTTACTAAAAAAAAGTTAGGCATAAACTCAGTATTTCTATCCTCATCTTTTTATATTTTCTCTTTCATTGTTAAATAAATAAATAAGGTAACTTTCTCTTGTCTCACTTAATAGTGAACTATTTGTATAACATTTAGTATTATTTTTTATCTCATGACCTTTTGTATATTAATTTTTTATTAATATAGAAGAAGAAACAATGTACTATGTGATTTTTCATAGTCAATTTTTAATTGTAACTTGATTATCATAATTTTTTTTAGTAATTATGTCTCTCAACTTTTGATTAGATTATGATAAATTATTTTTTAGTCTTAAACTTATGTTTTAAATAGGTATATTAATGAAAAACAAAAGAATAAATTTATTTTTTAAAATTGATAGAGAAATTACTGGTGAAGATGAAAACATGATAATATGGTTATTTATCGCATAACAATGAAATGAAAGCTTGTGAATATTTTTTAAATCAAATGAATGTTAATAAAACGGAAGATGGATATTTTGTAGATAATATGATTATTTACATCGAAAAAAGTTAATTGAAAAATCTAATTATAATTCAATTTCCATGAGTTCAAAAATATGAAAAAATGATAGACATTCCTTTAGATTGTGTAATTTCTTTGATAATTATATATGTACTAGATTATGTATTCATTTTTATTGAATTAGTCACAATAATATTAAATATATAAATTTTGAGTATATTATTTTGGCTCCCCCAAAAATTTTGGTGAAGATTCGCCGTTGCTCTCTCTCATGGATCTCCACAAAGTTATTGGTTCATGAAGCATATGTTCTTGAGGATCTTGAGTTTGCTATTGAGGTTCTGAACTTGCTTCATCAAAAGCAATTGTATGAATCGTATATATAATTGTCAACGATTCTTCCTAAAAAATGAAGTCTCTAACCTTATTCCACCCCCCCAAACTCAATATTCTCAAAGAATGTGACAGTTCTCATCTCAAAATTTGTCTTTAATTTGGGATTATAGAACTCAAAGCCCCTGATCTCGTTGATTTGGTTTGTTTACCTTTAACTCATCCAAAATAAACATCAATGTTTATGAGGTCAATGGAATCCAAGATCCCATTTGACACAATTCGTTCAACTCTATTATTAGAGATGTATGTCATAATGGTCCTAAACCAGTATCTTCAATTTATGCTTAGTACCACACTATTCTGTATCGAAGGATTCACTATAAAGAGGTCACCTATCAAGCATATATAGATTATCATTACTCAAAAGTGAACAGGTTCCAATTATATTTGAATTTAAAGAAAACATGAATTCATTGTTTCTAAACTAACACAGATAACCTAATATGTCTAGACAACAACCTAAATTCATTATTTCTAAACGAACACAAATAACCTAATTTGTCCAAACAGAAAATTGAAACCAAATTCCTTCTAAATGACGACACAACAAAAGTGTCTATAAAATCCAAATAAAAATCGATCCACAATAATAATCTAAATTGCCCCCTATTTCTTTCACCTCTACCAATTTGTTGTCTCTAACATAGATCCATCTTTCATAATCAATTGACTTTCAGTAGCTTATTTAACCCTTCATTGAAACACTGATGTTAGTTGTTACACCATAGTCTCACCACTAACTGAAGCTAAATTAACCTTAGAACGGGCCAAAGAAAGACTCACACGATTTGAGTGATCCCATTTCTCATATCCTTTTATCTCTTCATATACACTAGAGTTCGTAGAAGAAGTGAATTTCTCAATCCTTAGTCTAAGGTGATTGTAGCCAAGAAAAATTTACATGTTCTCATTCGAGTTATTAAAACTTGTTCCATTAAGAACCAGAACTAGGTTCGAGTTGGCAGATATAAAAGCAATTGTAGTCAAATTTAGAACAAGAGATTATAATTAAGCTCACATCCTAAAAGAATAAATAAATTTAAATAATGGTTTAACCCATCTCAACACACCTAATGCACAATTAATATTAAGTCTTTGGACAATAGTATTAACTACTAGTGGTATCTTATTGTAATGATCAAACATCTGAGCTATTTAGAGATGCTAGAATGGCTAGAGAAAGGCCGAAATGGTCTCCTAATGATGAGTGGACAAGGCTGTTAGAACATTGGAATTCTCCAAGTTATCGAAGCAAATGTATTGCAGAAAAAAGAATAGGGCTTCTGAAATGGGTGGGGCCCTACACATAGGTGGATCCATTACTACTCACGAGCATGTTCTTCATATGGTACACACATTAATTGTTTGTATTTGTCACATTTGAACTACATTTTTAAAGTTTGAAATCAAATCAAATCTAACATTATAACATATTTTGTTGCATCCACGTGAGTCTTGCAATATCTCCCTCCTGATGCTTAGGCTCGGCTTTGACAGCCACAACCACAGCCACAACAGCCAAACCCTACTCAACAAAACTCTAAAATCCCTCAACCCCATTCTCAGCAACAAAATAATGAAGAGGACGATAATCTAAATGAAGAATCTTTTCCTGATTATGAAGATTATTAGCTTTTCATGTCCTTAATAAAAACTTTCTTCAGCATGTACTTAAACTTGTGTACTATTATTCTTACTTGGTATTGATCGTGCTTATGTAATATTTGACAAACATTCCTATGCTACATATTATTTTGTATGTTTTATAAACAATTTATGTGTCATGTGATATATATTGTGATGGAGTTTGATAATGATATAATATTTGATATAATGGAATGCTGAAATGTTGGAATGCTTGATTTGTTTGTGTTGGAATTTTCTATATCACTACTAGAAATTTACGATTTAGTTACAAAATTTACTGCGAAAAAAATTCATAAAAATTTCATGCAAAATTTACTAAGAATTTACATATTATATGATTTTTTCTTACTGATCTTGATCCGCATAAAATTTCACAAAACTTTCTTATATTTATTACCATTATTTTTGCAAATTCAAATCAACAAGTATATATTTAATAGATTTTGAAATTTGGCAGGAAACTATTATAAAAATTACAAATTTCCTACGAAAATTTACTTAATTCATTTTCGTCAGAATTTGATAAAAAATTATTAAAATCTATTTTACTTTACAATTATTTTCATACCAAGTTTTAATTCGCAGCAAGTTTATACTTTTTTCTTATAAACTTTTTTATAGATTTATATTTGCAGGAAGTTAAGATTTGAAATTTCGCAAAGGACTTTTTCCAAACTTTCTTATACTTATAAAATTTTCGAAATTATTCGCTATCTGCTCTCCTCCAACGGCTACAAGTAAGTACGATGATCGACATAATCGCGTGCAACCTTGAGGATCCGACACTACTAGAATTTTCGATATTACTTGGGAATTTTTTTGCAAATTTTCTACAAAAATTTGCAGGAAAAGAGTTTTCTACCATTTTTATTATGAATTTTGATCCATAGGCAATACCTTCGTGGGTAATTAATTATCGTGGAATTTAAAAATTCACAGGAAATTTCTTGCAAATTTTTTTATGAAAAGTATTCGTAACAAATTTTTTTACGAAAAAAATTCGCAACAATTCTTCCAGTGAAAAAATCAAACTAAAAATTTACAGGTATTTTTTCTTGCAAATTTACATTTCGCAAATAATTTTCATGCAAAATTTAAATTCGCAGGTAATTTCTTGCCAAAAATTATTCACAAGTAATTTTTCCTGCAAAAATAAATTTGTAAGTATATTTTTTCTACCAATAATTTTGCAAGAAACTTTTTATAAATTTTAAACAATATATAATTACTCTTTGGAGCCTAATGATGTTATTTTATTCTTTATTTGAATATAATTTTATTTTATTTTAAAATCTGTATATTCTGGTATATTTTATATTTTACAATTTAATTAATAAAATATTTCTTGTAGTTTTAATTAAATATATTCTACATTTTACTTTTTATAAAAGAAAATATATTTTATAAAAGAGTAGAAATAATCTTGAAAACAATCAACTTCCATAACATAATTCATAGATTGGACTTGGAGTATGAAGATCATAATAAAACTAGAAAAAATTACACTGCAAATATATAACAAATAATCACAATGATGTGCAAGATTTCTTCTCTTCAAGTATTCACCAAAAGTGTATTCTATGAAACTGTGTAGAGAGATGAATTTGCAATTGAAGGTAATAAATAATGTTATTGAAGTTTAATGGGAAAGATAACAGTCAATACACTTGCATTATTTAGATAACCATCACGAAAAATAAAATTCAAATGTTGAATAAGAAAAAAAGCAATGTACCTCTAATTCACTTTTTAAGCCAATGACAAGCAACTGAATATGTTGTTGGAAGGAAAGGACTTGCACCAAGAAGAGAAAAAACTAAATGTGAAAACCTTTAACTTGTTCAATCATTGCCCCTGCTCCTTTCAATTCCCCAAATCTTAAAACTTTAATGAAATGCCTAAGCCAAATCTAAATTGAAATTTATTTTATGTTGATACAGTGAGCAATGCAGCAAAAAAAGCTCTACTGATACACTACTTCAATGGCCCAAAATGCTGTGATAACTACAGTATATTCCACGTTTGGACTCATTAGACTTTCCAGCAACCTGTCACAATGTTCATATGTTACAATACAAACAACCTGGCAGACCAGAGTACCAAATGATTTGTCTAACATTCCATGTATCCATGTCTAGGAGGGGTTTTTGTTTTATTACATTAGAGTACACCTAAGGAAGGATCTAACCCGTAAAATCTAGCCTATAGTTCATTAAACCTTGGCATATAATATAATGTCAGGAACCTGATTTATATAAATCAGAAACTATTGGTGGATCCAAGCTCAACTACCACATCCATTGTCATTTTCCCTGTTGTGAACACATTTTTCATTGTCCCATCCAACTTCTTACACCCTGTTGCACAATCCTGTTGCACAATCCTGAAGTGTTGTATAATGTATTATGTCGAAGATTAATAGCTTAGCTATAAAGAAGCAAAAAGTTAGCAACATAGATTATACAAGTCTTAATTATTTAACAGTTTGTACTAATTGTTTTATCTTTTCCTTGGAGTCTTGGAATGACAAGGCACTTTTTAAGAATGATAAACAATATTGGCTAGAAAATGCCCATGTGAAAATTTAAGCAGAGAATTCTTTTATCATTTGGTTTGTTTGAGAACATTAATTCCTATATTAGTCATAGCTCCAAGGTAAAATAAGGCTCACTACATAGCAAGGTAGACCGTGATGGAATTAATAGTTATGAAATTTGAACTCACTTTTTGCCACTTTTGCTACAAGCTTTATCATCCTCAAATTATGTCTCCCACAAACCTACATTTTTGTTGTCCATACCACCAACAATTTAATTAAAATTGACAAGAAAAGCACCTCTCATAACATGTAAGGCTCTAAAGCAAAAAAGTCCTTTAGGACACACCGTTACTAGCACCTTAAACAAACTGAATCTGCATAAACATGAAAATTATTAGTCGTGCTTCCTCAACACAAAATACATGGTTGGTAAAGATCAAGCCCTATTGTATACTTTCGATCCAAAAAGGAATGATGTAGCCTCAACAAACCCTAACCAAACTACAAGGGAAAATCAAAAGCGAAAGAATCTAATTCAGCACTAGCCAAAAACCCTAGGTATCATCATTCACCTAAACTCAACAATTGAGAACGATAAAACGCAAAGAAACTGACATTATAAATGACGTCAAGCTTCTCGAACTGGCTGAGGACCAAAATACTGAAATCAGCCTTCGGCGGCGGGACGACGTCGACGAGTGCATTGGAGTGGCGGTGGAGTGCAACAGAGGTAGAAGGTTTGACTAGCTCGAGGATGATGGTGTTGAGGATTCAATGGCGGATCCGATGATGCTGTTATTCTGATCCACCATCTCCATGAACTTGTCAATCACTGACGACACCGAATGGATCTGCTTCACCACCTCTTGCGCCCACAGCAGCTCCTGCTTCAGATGCTTCTACTCATTCTTTATGCATTGCTGAGAGAGATGAAAAAGTCTAGGTTCAGATGCAGATATTAATAGGGATGTTGAACAACTACAAATTAGAAGTGAAATGAAGAATAAAATGAGAGAACCGTTAATTTTTTTATTGTATAATGTAAAAAGTGACAATACAAAGAAGAATGAAAGTACGCTGTAAAGAGAAGAATGGAAGTAGTAGTCTCAGAGAAAGGAGTGAGAGTAAGATTGAATTTGAATGAGCACCAATTTTTTTTTAATTTCTTTTCATATTTTAAAAATAATCTTTTACTAATAATTATATGAAAATAATTAATTTAACCATTAAAATAAATGTATTTTTTATGAATAAATTTTTGCAGAAAATATTTTAAGTAATAATTATTTTTCTCGTAATGAATGATATTTATAGTGAATGATAATTATTAATAAAAACATTAAAAATATAAATGAAGGTTATATAAGTTTGATTAAGTAAATTTTAAGATTAAGAATATTTTAAAAATATTTTACATGTTTAAATACATAAAGTAAATGAGTTAAATAATAATAATAATAATAATAATAATAATAATAATAATAATAAAATGCTTATAACACTTTTCTGGGGAAAATATGCATAAAAAACCACGTATAAAGAGATTGTAAATTTCCTGCCAAATTTTATTAAAATATTGTAAAACTTATTTGCCAATTTCTTCTCTCAACAAATGTGCATGAAGAATTTTAAATAACCTGCGTCTTTTCTTGCTTTTTATTTAACGTGAAAATTTAAATAAAAAACAAATAAGTTTTCAGTAAATTTTACATGAAGTTCCTGCAAAAAAATGTCAAGCAAAAATCTGTATAAATATTTAGTATTTTCTTACTAATTTAAATTTGCAGGAAAATTTGTAACAAATATAAAAGTTTTATGTGAAATTTTTCAAAAATTTAAATTCGCAAGAAAAAAATCATATAACAATAAATTCATAACAAATTTTGCATGAAATTTCTATAAAAAAATTTTGCAAAAAATTTGGCAGGTAATTGACAATTTTCTAGTAGTGCGAAACGGAAAGCACACCTTCATCAATCTAGGGTTCAATTAGAGGTAGAGGAATGAGGGCCTTCGACTTCAACATCGCGCTCAACAATCTCGAGAAGTACGTTTACCGCGAACACGTGAAGGAATCTGGCAACTTCGCCGCCGTCGAAGAGTATCAGATCGACATTTGTAACTTGCATATGCTAGATGTTATCCTTGGATTGATGATGTTCTAGAATGGGAATCTAATTAGGAAGCTTTCAATGCTTCTATAAATTCTTGGAGGAGGACCTGCTTTTTTGTTGCAAGACATGCCAAATTTTCATATCAAGAGCCAAATTTTGATACATTGTGCTATTAGTTGCTTATTTTCTATTGAGGATTATGTCTTTCTTACTATTCCCCTAAAATATGAACTGTTCGACATTATACTTGTAGCTAGATATTTTTTGTCTTAATTATATTTCAATTTGAAAACTAACATATAAATACACAAACTATGATGCAAGCAGGGAAGCATTGAGTTTCTCTTCTCTTAGCCCAACACAAAGCCAAACACATATCTTTTATCTTGTTCTGCTTAGGTTGCTATAATTGAGGAATGACCATTGAAACCAAACAGGGAAAGAGTTCATTTTCAGGTCCAAGCTTATTGATTCCAAAATTTGTGGGACAGTCTTTGCCCCCACGAGAACGGTCTACAACTACTCTAAATTATTGTCCTGATGATGGCTAAGATTAGGCCATATTAATTAAACTAAATAAAATATAATTGTATATTATCTTCATGAAAAATTAGAAATTCAAGTCGGAGCTTAAGAAATATAATTGTCATGGCATTTAAATCTAAACAAATTTATTTGAATATATATATATATATATATATATATATATATATATATATATATATATATATATATATTATTTTTTAGGTTTTAGGCTAATCATTAGGTGTGAGATGTGTATACAATCTTCTTTTTCCTTAGGTAATTAGATATAGAGTTTTTTCCCCTCTGGTTTTATGGTCTTTATCATGTTAAAGTGATTTTCTTTCAGTAATTTATGTTTATGCTTTTCATAAGGACATAGTGTAGGATCATTCTCATATAAATTTGTATTCCTATAACACTATAAATTTGTACTCATATAAGTTTTTTCTCTTCTTGGAGTAAGCCCTTTCCTTCCAAGAGCATGTTCAGTTACTTGGCATTGGCTTTAAAGAGTGGATTAGAGGTACCTTACTTTTTGCTTACTCAACATTTGAATTTTATTTTTTGTAATGGTTATCTAAATAATGCAAGTGTATTGATGGTTATCTTTCGCATTAAACTTCAATAACATTATCAATTAATTACCTTCGATTGCAGATTTATATCTCTACACAGTTTCAAAGAATACACTTTATGTGATACTTGAAGAGAAGAAATCTTGCACATCACTATACTTGTTGTTGTTATATATTTGCAGTGTAACTTTTTAGTTTCACTACTAGAATTTTCTATATTTCATGGGAAATTTCTTGCGGATTTTTTACAAAAATTTGCAGGAAAAGTGTTTCCTGCCAATTTTCTTATGAATTTTGATCAGTAGGTAATACCTTTGTGGGTAATTAGTTATTAGGGAATTTCAAAATTCGCAGGAAATTTCTTGCAAATTTTTTTGTGAAAAATATTTACAGCAAATTTTCTTACGAAAAAAAATTCACAGCAAATTTTTCTACAAAAAAATCAATTGAAAAAACCGCAGGTATGTTTTCCTGTAAATTTACATTTCGCAAGTAATTTTCTTGCATATTTAAAATTTGCAGGTAACTTTTCATGCGAAAATAAATTTGTAAGTATAACCACAAGTACTTTTTCTTGCAAATTTACATTTCACAAATAACATTCTTGCGTATTTTAAATTTGTAGGTAATTTCTTGCAAAAAAATTTACAGGTAAATTTTCCTGCGAAAATGAATTTGCAAGTATATTTTTTTTTTACTAATAATGTTGCAAGAAATTTCGCAAAAGAGAATAATAATAAATTTTAAAAACTATATAATTTTTATTTTCATATTATTTTAAATGACAAAATAATTTGTAAAAAAATATTTATTTTATTTTTATGAATACCATATATTAATTAAATAAAAAAGCAAAACACTTTTTACGTCTATTTAGCTATTTTACCAAATCAATGATCCTGCATAACATAATTCATGAGAAGTTAATAAATTTTTACATAAGCTATTTCAAATCTTTAAAATATTCTTCAAAATATATCAAACAAATCACAATAATATCAAAAATGACATAATAACTTTATCCTTGAAAAATTACCTATGAGCATCCACAAACATACAAAAGATTAAGCTCAATTATGCAATGGTCAACAATGTAGACAAAATAATGCAGAAAACACTTTTATTAATTTGAGCTTTAGAAATTAAAAGCATAAAATAAAAGTAAGCCTCTCAAAGGGTCCTAATATCTTTGTTTAAAGGAACTTTTCCAAGAAGCAAACATATAATACTTTAATCTTTTGAGAGCCAATTATGATATTTGCCTTGAATCACCAAATTGGTCCTCCCCATCTGCATCAAACCGTGCAAATCTTAGAGAGAAGAATCCATGCCTATCATTCTAACAAATTTGGTTCACAAAGTTACATATTCCAGATTATCTAGCAACAACAACAAAAATAGAGTAAAGTGTTGATATTGTACCTTGAAACTCTTATTTCAAAATAGTATTAGAGTATGTCAATAAGGATTTCAAACAAAAGAAAAAAGAATAGAGCATCAACTTACTCGTATAGTTGATTTCTACAAACACCTCAATTCCTTCAATCACCAAGTGTATTCCCAACTTCCAACAATAAAAACACATAATTATCTTCATGTTAAGCACACTACAACAAACAATTATCTTCCACTTAGGTGACACAAGGAATTAATTTCTAGCATTAGCATTCACCCTTTAGCTTTAATGATAAAGCTTGTTGGCAAAGTATATTGAGGTAGATTAATGGTTTAGATTTCATCTACCTATTATTTTCAGTTCAAATTTTGAAAATTTGTAGTATAAAATTATATCATCTTTATATACTGACCCTAGAAAAAAAGGTAAGAAAACCTATGTGGTGAATCATGCTATCTACATCACCCTTAATGTGTATATCTATGCAACAGACCTAATGCTAACAAAAGGATTTAACATTACAGGGCAAAAAATAAATTTATTAATGTGTTTTATACCAAAAGGAACATGCAATTTAGCCAAATCATCTTTTTCTATTTCAATAAATTTCAAACCATAATAGCTATAGAGTACACTAGCATACCTCAACTAAAGACAGGGTGGAACAAATTTTCAATAACTTCATGAATAATAATAATACGATGTACTTGCATTTCATATCAATGTACATCTTTTAAAGGGCACACTCTAGCAAAGGGTTACTTGATATCAATAAAACATATTTTTTTAATGAAATATTCCTTCCATTCCTCTACATAGAAGTCACATACAATACATTCAATGTGCTTAGTTGTTAAGTTACGTATAATACAAAACCATGTGATATATAGGCCTTTTGCTAGAATTTTTCTTTGATTAATTTAAGAAAAAAAAACAAATTAATTTATGTATGTAAGTGAAAAGTAAAAATTGAAAAAACTATGAAAACTCATAAGTAATGTTCAATGAAGAGAACACTTTAGCAAAACAGGAAAGAAAGTAACAGAGCCAAAAACAAAGTGAGAGAGAAAAAAAAAAGCAAACAACATGCCATAACATAATATATTATAGGAATACATAAAACTAAAACTAAGAATAGATATTCTTAAAACTTAGTAGTTAGCAATAATTAGTAGTTGTAATATAACAATGTAAAATTTCCTTACATGAGTATTTCAGTTGAATTCTTAAGTTTATGCAGAAGTTGTTAAAAATAAATTTTATAACTGAATTTAATGCAATGAAGATGATGAAGCAGAATTATGCAGAGGAGAGTTTACATGTGCTGATGATGCCAGGGAATGTTGTTCCAGAATTCATTCACAAAGAAAACTCCACTACATTTATTTATTTCTTATGACTACAAAATCTAGAGAAAATTAAAACTTAAACATCATCACGCAAAAGCAATAAATGCTCTAGGTTAGTTAATCACAAATATTCACACAAATGAAACACCAAATAGAATCAAAACACAAATGAAAATTAAAATTAAAACAGGAGCGATAAAACCTAGCTATTAAAATCGCATAACCTACAAAATGTGCAAACACTACAATCGGCAAAAAAAAACACGAAAATAGGTAATTAATAATCAAATGATAGAACGAGAACATGTGAAAATTACAAAAATAATGTCAATAACAAATACAACAGAATATGAGAGGGCGAGATGCAGCAAAAGGAGAGTGAAATTGAAATTCAAACCTGCAATTGAGAAGAATGTATGACTACCACTGAAAATGTGAGAATGCAGAGTGAATTGAGAGAAAATTTTCAAATCTGTGAAAATGCTGTCGAAGAAGTTATGGAGAAGACAAAGAACCTATGAGTACGAGGGTAGACGATGTAAAAGGGAAACTGTACCAGATAGGGCAATATGAGAATGCATCTGCAAATTTTTACTTATTAACTACTTATTCTTTTTAAAATGAAAAATACAAATGCTACTTATGAATTTTTTCCACATATTCCCGTCGCGCGTGTTCTATTCATTTTAACTTTAATCTTTTAAAATATTATTTTATCAAATTTTAAATGAGAAAATAGTAAAAGCTAGGCTGCACTAATTGTTTATAGTTATAAAAAATAAAAATTATATATTAATATTTATTTTTTATGAATTATCTTTTAGAATTTATTTTTTTGTAAAAAATAATTCTAAAAAATTGATAGATATTTTTTGTAAAATAATTGTAAACATTTCCTATGAATAATGTTTTATAGAAAAAATTATAAATAATAATTTTTCTATTAGTAAATCTTAAATCGGGATAAAACTTATTAGTAAAACTTAATAAATGTAATAAATTAATATAATATTTTATTTTACTTTTTTCTGAGCCGTAGAATTTTTTTTTAAAAAAAGGAAACAACAACATTAGCGAGTTTCTTTCATTTTTCAAATTTTTCATACTTTTTCTGCAAAATGTTATCGGCAAGAAAAATGATAAATACGTATATAAATTGGCAGGAAATTTTAATTTATCTTTTGCAAATAAATTTACATAAGAAATTTTACACAGGTATTTCTTGCGAAATTTTATTAATAAGAAAAAGATATATGATAAAAAAAATACATAAATAAATTTGCAGGTAATTTTAAATTATATTCTAGCAAATAATTTAACATAAGAAATTTTGCAGGTGTTTCATGCGAAAAATATTTCGCTACAAAATTTCTAAATATTTCTTGCCAATTATATTTTGTATCTAAAATCAAATGAATTTCATGCAAAAAAAAAAATCAAAGAAAAATATGCATGAATTTCTTGTAAAAATATTTTTATAAAAAGTTTTGCAGGTAATAAGTGATTTTTTAGTAGTGTTTTATTAAGATCTTCATACCCCAAGTCCAATCTATGAATCGTGATATCATTCCTCAATATAATTTATTCTAGTTATGAAAGTGAATTATTTTCTAGATTATCTGCAAAAGCCTACTCTTTTTTTATTATTGATCTAAACTATTTAGATAACGTGTTCATAAATGGTAAAATATAAATATATTTTATTTTATATGTAAAAGTTATTTAACTAAAACTACAAGAAATATTTTATTTTAATTAAATTGTAAAATATAAAATATATCAACATATACAGAACTCAAAATAAAATAAAATTACATTCAAAAAATATATATATATATATATATATATATATTAAAATAACATCATTAGGTCCTCAAAAGAGTAATTATATATTTTTTAGAATTTATAAAAAGCTTTTTGCGAATTTTCTTGCAAAATAATTGGTAGAAAAAATATACTTACAAATTCATTTTCGCAAAAAAAACTTACCTGCAATTTTGTTTTTGTAATAAATTACCTGCGAATTTAAAATATGCAAGAAAATTACATGCGAAATGTAAATTTGCAAGAAAAAGTACCTGTGATTTTCTAGATTGATTTTCTTGTAGGAAAAATTGTTGTGAATATTTTTCATAAAAAAATTTGCAAGAAATTTCCTGCGAATTTTTAAATTTCACGGTAATTTTTGTCGTCGAAAGTTTGTCGGTAAAACATCATTATCGTCGGATTAGAGCTATTACCGACGGATTCTGACCGTCAGTAATAAGCGTTTTTCTTGTAGTGTCTCCATCACTTATTTTCCTCATTCTCTTCAAGTTGTCCCTGTGAATTTTCTCCTAAGGTGAATGGTTCTCCTATTTCTATCATTTTCCCTTTTTTGGTGAGAAATGTGAGATAGGAGAAAAATAGGGCTATAAGTAATGAAACCCTAATCTCTGTAATCATTTTCTAAAAGAGATATGTTCTCTTTTGAATATTTCTTATAAAATATTTCTACCACCTTCATTGTTCTTTTAATATCTGAGAATTAGTCAAAGTTACCTTTACTTTGGAGATAACTTTTACTGTAATAAAGTTTTAAGTGTAGGTCTTTGTATTGTTTTTCAACATAGTAAATCCATATGTATAGTATTACAAATATTTACATATGGATTTAAATACGTAGGTAACGTAGGTATTACATACGGATTTTATCTACAGATGTGTAAAATTGAGTTACATACGGATTTTTTCGTAGATAATGTAAAAATGTATTACCTACCGATTTTTTGTATGTGAAATCCATATGTATATTTATCACGTTAGAATGAGAATATTTGCGACAAATAAGATCCATAAATAATAATAATAAAAGATTTGAATGTAAATTAAAAAATGTTTACCTACCGATATTACATACAGATTTAAAAATAATTTAACCTTAAAAATAAAAATCAAGATTTATTCTCCCGCTCACTTCCTCCAAATATTTCTTATTGGCGCTCCTCACTCTAAAAAAAACCCTAGTTGAAAAGCTTACTCGAAAATCACTCAATGAGAAGAAACCCTTACAAAGAACCTCACTAACTCAAAAATTACTCACATAGAAGATCTTCTCGAAATACACTCGAAGCTCGCTCGAAAATCACTCACAAAGATAAACCCTCTCGAAACCTACTCGAAGCTGAAATTAAAACCACCAAATCTCCATTCTTCTCGCACTCACTCGCATTCACTTGTCATTCAACCACACAACATCAAAACCCTAGCCTTCATGGCTCACGCCTTTTCTGCATTGGCCCTCCCGAGGAACCATCTCCACTCGAGCTCGTTGCAGGTTGCTCGACTTTTGGAGTCGCACCCTTGCGCTGTGTCACAGAGCCCTCATCCCACGACTACCATTGTGTCTTCTCCCCTGCAGCAAAGTGTCACAAGGTTAGGTTAAACAACCCATCTAAATCCTAAACTCGATTGGGTTGCGAGAAGGTTAGGGTAAATAACCCATTCGAATCCTAAACTCGATTGGGGTTGCGGGTATACGTGATTAGATTTATCTATTTGTAATTAGATTCGGATTAAAGAGGGTTGCGGTTGCTTTATAATTAGATCATTCTATTTGTAACTCACTTAGATTTTACTTGTATACGTGAATCAGGATTAAAGATTTAGGTCTCCATCCATTGTAGAAGATGTCACTTTATCTATGGAAGATTCAGAGATGATACAAGTTGTTGAACTTGAATTGAATAATGATGCTTCTAGTGAGATTTGGAAGTGGAACGAGGAGGACATTATGCCCCATTAAGTGAGTTTGTAATATATATGTTATATACGTTATGTATGTGTATATTTATGTGTGCGTGTCTAATCGATTCGTGTTAAATGATCAAATATTTGAAGTCATGTAGAAATTGTTCTAATGGGAAATAACTCAATAAATTTGTTTAAAATATTTCAAGGGATGTCTGATGTAACACCCCAGATGAATATTACTAGATAAAACTGATTTTTCACAAAATATACTTTAAGAAAATCAGACATTTCGATAAATTCCCAAGCGCGGGAAATTTCAAACTTGTCTCGCTATAATCCATTCGTAATGTCTCATCTTTATTACAAGTTTATAATGGATAAAACATCATAATGTCTATTACAAAAGGTAGGAAAGCATAGCATAAAGAAAATCCCCCATTGGTAGCCCCGCTCTGTTGCTAAGCATCAGCATGATCACCTGAATTCACGTCTGCTCCCACGTAACAAGTCACGTGATCATCGCCAAACACAAACACACAAACAAGCAAGGGTGAGTTGAGAAAGAAAAATTATACAAATAATAAGATAATAAGAATTGACCCTCACCCAATCTAACTTAGTCAATTTTAGTTTATTGACCTTTTTATAACATTATACCCCAATCTCATAACCTATATGAGAAA
>Ga0214545_1008287_pt1 | contig 16723 bp, 15 predicted proteins | sample CNSS4metaG_FD_160064 | JGI IMG/M metagenome (GOLD analysis project Ga0214545, IMG submission 160064) | Root nodule microbial communities from cowpea collected in UCLA plant growth center, Los Angeles, California, USA - CNSS4 | ecosystem: Host-associated > Plants > Roots > Nodule | place: USA... | reverse complement strand
TTTATAACTAATGAAACTCGTTTATTAGATTTCTATTTATATTTAAGATTTTTAATAATAAAATAATCGAGTTCCATTATTTTAAACACTTACTCATTCTAAACTACTATTTTCTAGGTCCTCACAACCACACTCTGTCTTCCCTTGTGCAACACTCCCTCCTGTTGATTACATTTTCCATATGATTGTGTAGTACTTATATTCATGTTAAAACAGAATAACAATTTAAAGTATGATGACACATACGCAGAAACAGCAACACTCTTCTGAAAATGCAAAATCTTATCTAAATTTTGGTGCTTCGATTTCGGGTGTGAGAACACTTGGTGTTATGCACTACAAATAAGGATATTGCAGCTTGGAACAAATTAAATGCCGTTTTCTCTGCTCCAGAAGTAGAGCAGGATATAGTGCATGGTATTGATTGTGATGAAGAACAAGCAATAGTTGACAGAAACATAGCCATGATGCAAGATGTAGACGTCCACATATCCCTCAGTGTTTTACAAGAAATAGAAGGTGACAATACATTGCAACTTAAAGGATCAATGAAGAAGCAAAAAGGTGTTTATTAGTGATATGGGTAAAGTTGTTGGGGGCTAAAAACACTGTTTGTGGAGGACTTTTCGGGAATAGTTGTTTCTGTTAAAAAGCTATTAATCACTTGAAAGTGTGAGCAGATAACTTGAAGATTCAATGATCATACATTTACAATACGTTTTTTAGTGTTACATAGTAAAAATTTTGGAATCATTTTGAGCATGCATTGCTTTAGGACACTTTGCAAATTTTATTGGAATTGTGCAACTCTTACAGTGAGATTGAATCATCAAGGCTAAGAGGTGATATTGGAAAGAGAGAAACCAGATGCAACAATTCATGAATTGACAAGGAAGCTCAAATGATACAAGGAATTTGCACGTTACTTGCATTGCAAGGTTCAGTTTTGCGTAATGTTGCAGAGACATTTGATCAGGAAGCTCTAGTAGCAGAACAACAACATGGTCTTTCTGCAATTCTACAACAATTTCAGCAATTATTTGAGTCTAAACACACCTACCACCTTAGGGGAAATGTGATCACAAGATCAATCTCGTTAATGACGCTCCTGTTTGCTTGAAATCATAGAGATACACATACCCAAAAAGAAGAAATTGAGAGACAAGTGCAGGGTTTATTGAGAGAATAAATTGACTACATGGAGATTTTTTTGTGTCTAAAAGGAAAGAACTTTGAGATGGAGATATGGGATAGGTGTTCTATCATAAACATTAAGATCAATAGAAAAAGATCTTAAGATCTCAAGAGAAACAAAACAAAAACCAACCATCACCAAAATCTCTATCTAGATCAACTTTGTACTCAGACAGAGATGAAAGCCAAAAAAGTGAACATGCTCGTAAGTGACTTCAACCTTATACCTTCATAGAGATAATAGCATGCCATGTACACCTGCTACATTTTTATCAATATTGCTATGTCTATACCATCTAATGATTCTCACTGGCATCTAGTGATTCCCACTGTCAATATCAGAGAAGCAGGATGAAAATAGCCTAGACAAATTCCTTATGCAGCCATATGTAGTTGTATTTTGAAATAACAAAATGTAGACCTTGACTACTTTATTCACCATGAAAGATGAATTCAGTTTAAAATTATGGACTGTCCACCAGCTTACCCTAATGCCATGCCTCCACATTCTCCAGGTACTTCAACAATACTACGGAGATTATGTGCATATATGATTGAAGTATTGAAAATTATAACTTTTCCCTTCCAATACATAATAGTATTAAGATACTGTGAATTTACTTTTACAATTATTCTCTGATCTTCGATGTTTCTGTAACCAAGAATACAACCATACAAATGCTTTAAACTAAATAATAGGGGCTGCGCGGACGCAAGCCCCCTCTACCACAAATTATGATGTAGATTCCACCACTAGGGTAGACCTTAGAACAGCAACCCTTCTTTGTGCAATGAAGGTCACTACTCTAGGCCATGAGCCTTCATGATCACTCATTGACCCCATCCAGGTAAGTATGTTATTCTATGTCATAACTATTTGTTTTATAGCTCATACTCTTTAATACTCTAACAGATATATCGATGTGGAACTTCATATATGTTTACATTAGCCTATCTGTGCGACTGCAACTTCTTTTACGAAGAAGAACGGTACTTTTGGTTAAGGAAATTTGAACACTGCCATAGAAATGTTGTTGTTCATTTAAAACAAATCAGCAGACAAGTTCAATTTGTTGGATTATAAACTCAAGTTAAATATTTTTAGGAAAAAAAGGACATCATTTTATTGTGAAACTAATTCAAATGTATAGTAGGATGTTTGGATTGGCGTACAAAAATCGCATCTATCATAAATTTTTTACCAAAAGTCCAAAATATGTGAAGTTATAATGACTTGTTTGGTCCAAAATATGATCAAAATAAACATGTAGCTAATACCGACTTGCTTAACATATTGTAAACTAACTTGCTTAACACTTAGAGTTCTTCTAAAATATTTCAAATGAACTAAATTGTATTGTATAAAGAGTTTACAAATTATTTAAAATGAAAATGTACACTAAATTATTTTATTAATTTGATTTGTAGGAATTAAATTCTATTTGGATAAAGCGAGGTTAATTATTTTTTTTTTAAGAATTTGAAATGTTTTATAAGAAATATGTTGCATGGAAAAGGAATTTTGAAAGAAATTAAAATTCTAGAAGTAATTGAATTAGTTATAATTAAAGAATTTTAAATTTGACAAGAAAAGTAAGAGTTTGAAATTCTTGTTCTCAAATTCATATTTTGATCATAGTTTGGGTTGATTTAAGTTTGGGCTAATTCAGCTCAATTAAACTTGGTTTGGTTTAGTCCTAACTCAATGTCTTGACTTAATTCAACTTTTTCAAAACTGACATGATCTTCGTCATTTCCACCGGGACCTAAAGTAACTTGGACTCCGGCCAAGCTAAACCTAATTAAACTTGACTTGACATGGACCTAGCCTCTCAACTAAATATGATCGTATTTTACAATGGTGAATTTTATTTTCCTCTTAACGATGTGTATGAAAGATAGAACTAAAAATATTGATATGACATGGGCTGCATGACTCTTCACATCCCATTTGATCCTAATGTGGTTTAGTAGATTCAATTTTGCATAGTTTTGGTAAGTTCCATTTTTTCCTTAACATATAACTAATCCATTCCATCTCAATACACACTTGCTAAAACAAAATCTTTCATATTCATTCTGATTTTAGTCTGAACAGCTCAAACTCACCCACAAAGTATGTGAATGGATTTATCATGTATCAACTACAATTTTCATTAATTGATAATCAAATTACATCACCTATTATACCTTCCCATTATTACAAAATTGACATATTTGAGAAAGGATTACGAGGAAATACAACAATAATGCAACATGAGTCCAACTCATACATAACAATTGACACCACTTTCAATCAAAATTTTGAAACAATGAATTTATGGGTCTTTATTCTTATATTGTGTTAAACTTTTTTATTTTTATTTAATGTGGGACTTAAACTCACAGTTACATTCCCAACATTTTATACTTTAAAATACAATTAAGCCTTAGGTAATTTAAATAACATATTTACATTTTTGTATAACATTACGTAACAAAAGATAATCAACACTTCAACCATTTCTTAAAACATCTTTAATTTTGCAAAATACCAATAGAAAAATCACCACCACAGTTTTCATCCCTTTAATACAAGTAAAAATGGTTCAACAATAGGAAAAACAAATTGCTTATGGGTCACTAATGAATCGTATAAATAAACTTCACAGCATACCAATCCAAAATATTAATGCACTAGATTTATAAATTCTTCTTGTCCAACTTTTGCATTTCTCAAAATATCATGAAATTGACAACGGATTAGGCACGAATGTGATCTGATAGGATGTGAAAGCTACATTATTTTACGATACCATTGAAATTATATATATATAGAGAGAAATTATTTTTTAAGCGTCATATAAACTTTTAGGGAATTACAATACACAGTAAATAATATTATAAATATCATTTCAGTATTCAAACACCATGAAATCCTTAAGCTACTTATTTTTTTCTTTTTGTAAGATCAGAAGCCCATAATATCTTTATCAGTTTTCATTACTTTAATAATTGCAATTAAATATACTGATTTTTTCTTCTCTCTTAACTTGTGCTGACAGGCCATTCATTTTTTGCTGCAGAATTCCAAAGCCAATAAAGTTGGAGTGTTAAGGTGTAAAGCTTGTAATAAGATTTGGAATGGCACTCCTTCACGTTTTGTGACTATATTCTTCTGACAGATTCAATGCGTCTATGATTTTAATTTCAGAACTTAGTTTTATGTTGCTATGCATCTCTTTTTCTGTAGTATATCAGAAAGAATAACTCTCAGCTCATCACTTGTGCAAACCATCATGCAGCTTAGTCCTTCCATATTTAGCATCCTATCAGGCATAAGCTACAGAAGGTGCTTGCTTTCATGTACTTGTGGATGTGGTGGAGTACTTGTATTCATGCTGAAGCAGAATTACACAGGATCACTGTGTTCAAAAAAGGGCACATATTGTCTAGCTTTTACTTCTGTAAATAATGGTGAGAATGGTTGACAAACAAGTCTCTTTAGATAAATATTCTTTATATTCAAATTTGTTGTGTTTTGCAATGAAGCACTACATGGTCCTTTTATAGGTCTCTAGACATGATCTTTCAACTACATTCATTAAATATAATCACTACCTAACTTACAACTAATGAACTTTATTGCATGCTTAATCAATGCTAGACACATTCTTAACATTTTGTAATCTCCTAGACAATTAATATAGCAACTTCCAACAACTCACGTAACCCACGTTTAAGTTTATCCAACAAGAACCGATACTTGGTTGAATTCAATGAAAATAATAGAAGGGGAGTTTGGATGAGTGATGGAAACCAACCTATTGACGAGGATTCTGCAGTTCTATCACTTAGCCACTCTGGTGTGCTGAAAATAGGATCTCAACGTGGGAAGCCAATAATCTTGTATTCTCCACCTCAACCTATAAACAACACTAAGGCCACCTTGTTGGACACAGGAAACTTTGTGCTTCAACAACTTCACCCCAATGGGACTAACACTCTCTTGTGGCAGAGTTTTGATTATCCCACAGACATTTTGCTCCCCACCAAGAAGTTAGGTGTTAATCACAAAACAGGCCATCGTTGGTTAGTGGTTTCATGGATTACCAGAACACTTTCCATTCCCGGTACCTTTCACTATTAAAAAAAACTCACATTTCCTGTCAATATTGTTTTGAATTTTTTTTAGAAAATATTTATAAATTCTGCTATGATAAAAAACTTATAAGAAATTGCTGATAATTTTCTTGCAAAATATTTTGTATAAAACACTTTTCACAATAAATTTTGTAGGAAATACTTACAAATTTTATACTTTTGTAAAAAATAATTACTCACGAAAAAATTACCTGTCAATTTAGATCCTTAGAAAAATAGTATAAAAAAAGTCTTTTCTTGCAAATCTTTTTAACAAATTTGCAAAAAAATTCTCATATAAGTTTAGTAGTGTTTAGCCTTGAATGGGAACCTATGCAACAAGAATTGATCCTAAGGAGACGGAGAAAGGTTTGTTGGCGAAGTGGGAAACTGAGGAACAATAGATTTGAGTACATTCCAGAGGATGCACAACGCGGAACGGGGACGGAAACTCCTTCTCTTTCACAGCTACAAATGAAGAGCCTAATCTATTGTTGTGTTGTATTTTAACTAAAGGTCTATTTAAGTTTCTCAACAAAACACTTTCAAGAAAGTAATCCGAAGAAATTTTATAATTTATGTTGAAATATTTTCCAATCTAGTAGTTTGCTATTGTTCAATCCAAGAGAATCAAACATATTCTAATAATTTAGGTATATACTAATTTCTGATTTTATAATATGTTCGGTTCCTCTTGAAATACCATTTTATGCTTGAACTTTATGTTTCTACTTATTGCACTAAAACTTTGTTGATATTCCTAATTTAAGTGACAAATATTGCTCTCATAAACGATATAAATTAATGTTTGGCAACTTCACTTAGGGCTATATTTAGAGGTGTCAATTTGGCCTAGCCCACAGGGTTTGGCCCTAGCCCATGTGGGCTAGGGCTAAAAAAGCCCACATTAAAAAAGAACCCTAACAAAGAAGCCTACAGGACCAAAAACCCTACAAAAACCCTATGGGTCAGGGCCAATCCATGGGCTTTCATCTTTAACATGAAAAATATATTATTTTTTAAATAAATTACTATCTGTGGGATAGGCCCAACGAACCAAAATAGCACGACGACCCGAATAGGTCGAACGACCCGGACATACCCAACGACCTCGACAAGAACAACGACTCAAACGGGCCCGATGATCCAAACGGGTCCAACGACCAGAACAAGTCCGACAACTCGGACGATCCAGACGAGCCTGACAACCAGGACAAACCCGACAACACGGACGGGCTCGACGACATGGAAGGACCCGAAGACCCGGACGGGCTCGACGACCCCGACGGGCCCAACAACCCAGACGGGCCGATGAGCCGGATGGGCCCGATGACCCAGACGGGCCATACGACCTAGACAGGCTCGACGACCCGGACGGGCCCAACCACCCTAACGGGACCAACAATCCGAACGGGCCCGCCGACCTGGACGGGCCTGACAACCCGAATGGGTTCGACGACCCAGACGGGCCATACGACCTAGACTGGCTTATAGGGCCCGTTCGGGTCGTTGGGGGTCGTCAGGCCCATCTTGGTTGTTGGGTCGTCCTTGTCATCGGGATCGTCTAGGTCATCGCGCCCGTCTGGGTTGTTGGACCCATCCGGGTCGTTGGGCCCATCCGGCTCATCGGGCCCGTTCGGGTTGTTGGGCCTGTCTGGATCATCGCGCCTGTCCGGGTCGTTGGGCTCATTCGGGTCGTTATTCCCGTTAAGATCGTTCGGCTCGTTTGGGTTGTTGGGCCAGTCTGGGTCGTAGGACCCATCCAGGTTGTCGGGCCCATCCGGGTTGTCAGGCCCGTCTGGGTTATCAGGCCCGTCTCGGTCGTCGTGCTCGTTCGTGTTGTCGGGCATGTCCGGGTTGTCAGGCCCGTCCTAGTCGTCGGGCCCATCTTGGTCATCGGGCCCGTCCTTGTCATTGGGCTCGTCCTGGTCATTGGGCTCGTCCGAGTCGTCGAGCCTTTTTGAGTCATCGGGCCCATTCGGGTCGCTCGACTTGATCTTTGACTTTGGCTTAATGTAGTATTATTTGGGGGACTAACCCACCTTAGCCCTAACCCTAACCCACTAGAGAGGGGGCTTTGGGGGCTTGGACTTTTTTTTGGCCCCCTCATTCGGGGCCCCCCTAAAAGGGGGCTTTATGAAGAGTGGGCCAGGGGCCCATGGGCTAGGGTCCAAATTGACACCTTTAGCTATATTGTAATCAAAATTGTTAAACCTTTTGCTTTCACATAACAAAAGCATGGTCTGAAAAAAAAAAGTTAAAAGTTTATCTTTTTTTTTTTATTGACACATGCAAACAAAGCCCTTGCATCTTACATGAAGAATCCCAAAGCTGATGTGAAGCTTGAAAGAAGATTTAGGATGGATTACTGGAACTGATGACGATTGATTGATTGTGCACCTATTATTCTTGGAAAGATTGTGTCATCAACTGCTTGTTGTTGAAAAGCAAAAAAGCCCTTGAGTCCTTTTATTTGTTTTCCTTCAACGCCTTCTTTTGAGGTGTTGTAGAGTGGAAGTGTCTTTTGGAATAGTGAATCCTTCTTCTATAATGTCCCATAAGTGGAACACCATATAAAGAAGAAAATCCATCAACATAGTATTTTAAGGTTTTGGGTTGAGATGGTGTCAATCCCTTATGTGATTTAGCATAAGCTTCGTTGGTATTGTATCTCCCCAATGAATCCCCTTCATAAGTGGTTTTGGGTTGACCCACTTAATGCACCAACATTTCTTTACAATTTTTAATTTTTTTAATAATTATTTACTACTCCTAATTATATAGGTTCACAATTTCATAATTTTAAATGCTAGAATGTTGTTCAATAACATTTGCATAGTTTGAATGTTTAATTAATTTGATTGTCAAGTTATATACGTTGATACTTTAATCTTTAACTATATTCTTTATAGTAAATTACTCAAATAATCGTCTTATAAACAAAATTTTCTAATTAGTATAACAAAAATGTGTAGTTTTTTATTTATATTTTGCTGAATAACATGATAGAAAATATGTAATATTAACAATGTTTTTTTGGACTATATGGACACTTTCTCTGAAACAATTCATCATATATTGGTGGTGAACATGATGAAGACATTGGTTCTTGATTTTACTATGATTGACATCTCATGGGTTTGCTTAGAAAATTATTTAAATATTTGAATACTTAAAAATAAATACATAAATAATTTTTTATGTGGGTTGGTGAGCTAATCCACTTAACCTACCAATCCTTGGTGGGTTGAGCCGAGTTACAAAATTTCTAGCTCACAAAAAAGTGAGCCGGGTTGGGTTCACTCATTTTCAACCCGGTTTCGTGGTGAGCCAACCAGTGTGAGCCGGGTTGGCTCACTTTGACATGTCTTTATGATTAACCATTGAGTTAGAAAAAGACCTATAAGTCATTTAAAACCGGTAAAAAGTCGGTTCATCTGTATAAACCAATCAGACTAAGAAATCTGACAAAAATATTTGTATCCGTAAGAATTAGCAAATAAAATTCATGACGACAGCTAGTTGGTATTCCTGGGCATCTATTACCTGTGGATAGCGGGTAACTATTATCCATGGATAACAGGTATTTTAATATTCGTTTATAAATGGATGAATGATATCCGGTGGTGGAACTTGGACAAAAAGTTCAGGGGTGCCAAATTCAAATTTATATATATAAATTATTCTTTTTTAATTAAAAAAAAAACTCTTCATTCTCTCCATTCAAAACAATTACACATGATAATAAAAGAAAAAAATGAATATCATTCACTATCATAGCATAAAATAACCATAAAATAAACACAAAAATTTCTAAATTTTTACAAATAGGATTATATTTCTTTGGAGAAAAATATAATTATGGTTTATATCAATTTCATAAAAGAATTCCTAAAATCGTAATCGAGATTCATACTAATTTGAGAAACACTTAATTTGGGAGAGATAATGTGAGAATGTGTTATTCAATCTCTCTCTAAGAGATATGTGAGAATGCGTTTTTTAATATCTTTGTTCTTTAATATCCCTTTCTCAATTTATCTCTTTGTCTTTTTTTTTCCTCTTACACTTTCTTGATAGTTTACCTTATAACTAGAAATAGAACATTAATTTCTTACATTAACAAAGTCTTTATCAAGTTAATTTTTATTTTATCTTTATTTTATTTTTATTATAATTTTTCATAATATAAACTTAATTTAAATAAAAAATAATGTATAAAAATAATTTAAAAAATATATAAATATATATAACAATTAAAATAAAAAAAAACTTTGGGGAGCCATGGCTCCCTTTAGTCATAACCAAGGTCCACTCATTACCTGCAAAAAATTAAAATTTAATTTATATTTATTAAGTTAAATTTAATTAAAATCAAATTTAATTAAAATTAAATTTTAATTTATATTTAATTTAAATTATATTATATATTATACTTTTTAAAAATATATAAAATATCTATTTTAAATATTCACAAATATTCACAAACACTCACAAATTTTTTAAAATTTATGGATATTTTTTAAACAGGTTTCCCACGGACCTATAATATATTACATTTTAAATTTTTTTTTACTGTAGTGAGTAAACATTTTTTTTTATCTACTCAAGCCGTTATTATCTCTAGTTAAAACCATTATTTGGTTTTTAAAACATTTCGGCTATTGACGACTCGAAATATAAAGAATCTGAAAGAAATAAAAGTTTTGTGAGCCATTTGTTGGAGAAAAGATTCAATTATTTATATCCATATATAGCTTTCTGGTAATGCGCTGTACCCATTTGATTGGCTTAAGACCCATAAAATTGAAGTCTCATAAAGGTGAATTGCTTTTCTGTTTTAGCTTTTCCAATAGTGTAAGCGACTGAACTTATCAATATTAGACTTTTTTATCACTACTTTGAATAAAGAGAGAATTGATCTTTCATTGGTGTTAGGAAAAGGAATTTTGAACCTTCCACAAATAAAAAAATTATAGCCACTATTCTGTTACGTTACACAAAAAGAAGAAATTAGTATGTTTCAATTGTAAAATGTGGTCTTTACATTGTTCTTTTTCTGTCCAATTGAACATATTTCATCGATTTAATATATCTTTATATTTCTGTTTTCATTTGAAGTAACTAGAATACAAGGGAAAACTAAAACAGACACATGGTGTGCACGTGGTCAAGGCAACAAACAATAATGCTATCAGCTCCCTTCATAATGGGAATAGATATTACGAAAATGATATTCGAACATAAAATTCGAACTCAATTTTGACATGGCTGACGTGGCACCTTTTTTTTCCTTTTTTTTAACGTTTTTTAAATGAAACAGAAGTCATGGTCACGTGCGCGGAGGTTATGTGCAGCAAATTCTTTTTGCCAAAAGTAAAGCAGACGTAGAGAGAGAAAGTATCCGAAAATGCAAAATTGGTAGGGTGTTCGTGAGACAGGGAGGGAGAGAGTCGGAGGAAGTGGAGACACTTTCTACAAGTCGGAGGAGAGGCGGAAACAGCGTGAGAAAGTCGACGGAAAGGCGGCGACAGCGTGAGCAACTCGAAGGAAAGGCGGAGAAGGGTGATCAAGTGTGTGGAAAGGTGAAGCCAGCGTGAAGAAGTCGGTGAAACCGCCGAGAGAGTGTGAGATAATCGGAGCAAGTTGAGACAGAGAAGTTGTGGTGTTACAGAAGCGAGGCGGGAGGCGGTCACCGTGAGAGGACACACCTGCGACAGCGACGATAGTGGAGGGGATCGAATCCAGTGGAAGCGAGTCGACGACAACGACAACCAACCTACCGGAAGCCGTTCCGCAACACTATTTTAGTGTAAGGTTCGTGTTTTTTTCTTCAGCAATTGAAAAGGTTTAATCTTTGGGGGAAAACGTTTCATTTATTTTCGATTTTGCTGCAACATTGTTTGATAGAGTTATTGGTATATTGTGGTTTGCATTTTGGTGTGGTTTTGTAGTCTTGATTTTGTGGTGTGTGACAATGTTGTGCGTTGGACAACACCAAAAATTTCAAAGCAGTACATTTGGAGGTTTTTTAATTTTGTGGTGGCCGAATGTTACTGAGTTATGGTTGGATATGGGAAATAGGAATTTTTTATGTTTCAGGGGATGGTCTTTGGTGTTTGATATTGTTGTTATTGTTTGTTGTTTTTGGAATTTTATTTGGTTTGTGTAATTATTTGATACTATGTCATTCAAGGGTAAATGTTTTGAGTTGTAAAATAGGAAAGGATGGCGGGTAAAGGACAATCTGATGAGAAGGTATTGACATTACACTTTTATGAATTGGTTGTTATCATTATTTGGGTATGATTTTTAAATAAGTTATAATTTATGTATTTTGATTGAATGTTAGTGTCGGTTGCGGACCTTTTGTTACACGAAGTACATTGTTGAAATTAACGGCTTGCTTTTGGATAGCCATCGTGCAAGGCTACAAGATACACCATTCCAATGGTGTTTGCAGATAGTGAAACCGTTACAAATATGTAATCCCCTTATGCTGGAGATGCTGAAGCGATGGTTACCGGCTCAGGAATCTTTTCGTGTCATGCAACGATGTATTCCATTAAGTTGTGGTGATATCTCCATGTGCTTAGGATTGGGTGGTGTTGGGGTGGATGTGGAATTTGAAAAAAATATATGTGGTGTTGTGGGGTCAGTTATGAAAGATAAATTACTAACAGTTGAAAATGTTATTAATGTCATTAAAAGTTTGTTAGAGGCTGAGTTTGTTGATGTTGATAATGTTTGCCGTTTGTATATTATAGTTTGTTTTGCTGTCCTATACTTCCCTAGGAATTCAAGAACTATTTGTAATATTCCGTTCAGTGTTTTAGACAATATAGATAGGTTGTCCACTTACAACTGGGGTAAAGCAGTCCATACATATCTGGTAAAAAGTTTAAGTCGTGCCTTTTTGGCACTTGGTCAAACAGAAATCTGCTTAAGCGGCTCAACAACAGTTTTGCAGGTACAAAGAACTTCATTTAATGATTATTACTGATTTGTACAATATATAAATTGATGAGATTTACAAATTTGTATTTTGTAGTTGTGGGCCGTAGAACGGCTTCGATTATGTGCGTCAGATACAGAGATTGTTTTTCCACGAATTTTGGGCTGGACGGACTTTCAATTAAAGAGAAGACGCGTTGAGAAGTTATTTCAAGAGACCCATGTATAAGTGCCTACCATTTTTACTTTATGAAAATGTTAATTATAATTGCCTACCATTTTTAGTTTATGAAAATGTTAATTATATTTGAGCACTAATCTGTTAGGTTATTTGTTCATTTAGATTTTTTTGGAATGGAGGTTGAGAGAAGAAGACCATGAGAATGAAATTATTCGAGAAGCCTTGCAACTTGGACACGAAGGGCAATCCAAAAAAGCGCATGTAGATAACAAGGCTGCGTCGACGCAAGACTTGTTAAAGAAGCTGCGAAAGCATGGAAGACGACTACGGAAGTTGAAGAAGCACATGACGGAATTACGTGAAGAAATATTGTCTAGATCTCATGTAGGGGATGAAGAAGATGGAGAAAATGTTGACGAGAAGGGTGCGGAAGGTGTACACAAAGAAGCCGATGTTGAGGTTGAGGTTGAACAGCGTGATCAGGAGGATGAAATTGGTGAACGTCTTCATAAAGGTTTTGATTTGAACTCCGAATCTGATGTTGCCCAGTTTGGGGAGGTTTTAGCACTTCAAGTCATTGCTCCATATGATCCACAACAGCCATCATTTGATTCATTAGGGGTTGACTTGATGAAGTTGTACAACACTGTTACTTATGACCGTACTCCTTATAGGTATTATTAATTAATTTTTTGTGACATGTATGAAAACGATTAAACAAACCATGAAATTTGTTACTAACAAACTTAAATTGTAGGTTGGTGGCCAATACAAATGGCCAAATTTTGGGTACTTCTGAATGCTCTGGATTTGGTCCTGCAAATAAGGTGGACAATATGGTAAGAACTATTTTTTGCATTTCTATTTCTATGAAAGTGAGGTGCTGATGTTGGGGACCCAATGGTTTGTGATCAATAATTAATTTGAAAATCTGAAGACCAAAATTTGTGTAGTCAGTCCCCATGTAATATCATAGCATTCCCCACGACTGGTCACAGTAGTATGTTTGTTATTAATTGTAAATCTTCCCAAGCAAGGAACATAAAGGTTTTTTGAGCCCTTTGTAACATCTATTTAATTTCATATTCATTTGCCTGATTTGGTGAATCCTTTTGTGTAGGCTGTTTTGTTCGGTGCAAGCACAATGATGTACTTTGAACGACGCAAATATGGTCATGTGAAGCGAGTAGCTTTCAATCCGTTATATGCGGTACAACAACTTAATGTTTGGTTACGAATGACTTAGCTTTATTTGAGTAAGAAATAACTAATGTCAGTTTTGATTGTATACTCATGTTCTGAACGAGTCACGAAGGATGAAGATTAATAGACGGCAATGGACATTGAAAGACTATGAGGTTTACTTTCGTGCAGGATTGATTTCTGTGGAGGATATTGTGGATGCTGATTTTGTGAGATTCCTCTTCATATATGTAATTTTTGCTGCATATTTAATACTTTCCAAGTTAAGTGATACATTTATTATTTGATGCAATTGTTTGCCCCAACGGTGCATGAAGGTCATTGGTGGTGCTATGCTGTAAATTGTCAACAGAAGAAGCTTTATGTCTTGGATTCAATTGGACATTCCAATAAAAATCGCAAAAGACTAGATAACGCCATTGTAAGCACTACAAATGTTCATTACACGTTTTGTATTTGTTGTCATAAACGTTTATTTTATTGATTTCATGATTGATTGAAGGCATATAATATGGGATTGCTTTTTGGTATGCTGTTGAAATGTGGTGATGATGAATATCCAATCTTTGAAGAAGAATGTCACAATACTCCTATTCAACCAAACTTGTATGTGTTTTCATTTATACAATGTAAATGAGTTGTTCTTCCATGTGTTGTTTGAATTTGTGATGAGGAATGTATTTATTTGGCTTGATATAGGTATGACTGTGGGATTATTGTTCTTCAAATGATGGAGTTGTGGGATGGTCAGAAGAAATTTGATGGCAATATCATGCCTAACTACACCAATGTAAGTTACAGTACGTTTAAGTTGTTACTTTTGACTTTGTGTATTATAATGTCATTTATGGAGTTGGAATTTTGATATTTGTTATGCAGGACCAACTACAACAGATTAGGCAGCAATACATATGGAAATGGATTTTAGATGTAGACAACATTCACAAGCAAGATGTGTTGCAGTACTATGACTTGTTAGTTAGACGTTAAAGTTTGGTGAACATTTGACCTCATACTGTCATTGAATGTGAACAAGATTGAATTTAAATTTTTGTGTTGTAATGAAGTACATGAATGTACAAAATTGTTTTGTAGGTCCCATGTAATTATTTGATGAGTCCCCTCTTTAAGCTCACTGTTGGTGTTGTATGCTTCATGACAAAATGTTAAGACTCTGTATTTATGTTTTAATTACTGGAATGTATGGGAGCGTAACCTTATGTTATTCATTTTAAAATGCTTCGAATGTTATAGACCTTGTGCAGGGTTTTCCTTTATTTTAATTACAAAATTATGCAAACCAAAAACTTTCCCCCCGCTCCCCATATAATTTAATACTGATCCCCACCTCTTGAAGGAGTAATTTATTTGATTTCATTGGATATGCATCCAAGGAAAGGATGTGAGGTCTTGATGTTGTAGTCCTTGGGGTGGGTCTTCCATTTTTTATTTTAATTGTGAAGACCAAAACGTTGTGTACCACTCCCCATTTAATTTCATAGCACTCCCCATGTCTAAGAGGGTTTGTTTGTTTGTTTACTTGGCTATGCGTCCTTGAACGGAAGACAAACCATTTTTCAGCCCTTAGACACTTTCATTTATTTTTATTTTCACGTGTGTGAGGTCATGATGTGGTTGTCCTTGCGGTGGGTGTTTGAATTTTTTTTTTAATTGTGAAGACCAAAATCTTTTGTACCATTGCCCATTTAATTTCACAGCACTCCCCACGTCTGGAAGGAGATAATTTATTTTAATTTTATTGAATATGCCTCCAAGGAAAGTAGACAAACCCATTCCAGCCTTAACTGACTTTCATTTCATTTTATTTACATGTATGTGATGTGACTATCTTGTTGACCTTCTGCTGGGTCTTCCATTTTAAATTTTTAAATCTGAATACCAAAATCTTTTGTACCACTCCCCACTTAATTTCACAGCACTCCCCACCTCTGGAAGGAGATATTTTATTTTTAATTTATGGGATATGCATCCAAGGAAAGGAGACAAACTCATTGCAGCCCTAACTGACTTTCATTTAATTCATTTGACATGTATGTGAGGTGACGATGTTGTTGACCTTGTGGTGGGTCTTCCATTTTTAATTTTTAATTGCGAAGACCAAAATCTTTTGTACCACTCCCCACTTAATTTCACATCACTCCCCACGTCTGGAAGGAGATATTTTTTAAATTTATTGGATATGCATCCAAGGAAAGGAGACAAACTCATTGCACCCCTAACTCACTTTCATTTAATTCATTTGACAAGTTGTTCAGGTGACGGTGTTGTTGACCTTGTGGTGGGTCTTCCATTTTTAATTTATAATTGCGAAGACCAAAATCTTTTGTACCACTCCCCACGTCTGGAAGGAGATATTTTTTAAATTTATTGGATATGCATCCAAGGAAAGGAGACAAACTCATTGCAACCCTAACTCACTTTCATTTAATTCATTTTACATGTTCTTGAGGTGATGGTGTTGTTGACCTTCTGCTTGGTCTTCCATTTTTAATTTTTAAATCTAAAAACCAAAATCTTTTGTACCACTCCCCACTTAATTTCACAGCACTCCCCACCTCTGGAAGGAGATATTTTATTTTTAATTTATTGGATATGCATCCAAGGAAAGGAGACAAACTCATTGCAGCCCTAATTGACTTTCATTTAATTCATTTTACATGTTCTTGAGGTGACGGTGTTGTTAACCTTGTGGTGAATCTTCCATTTGTAATTTATAATTGTGGAGACCAAAATCTTCTGTACCACTCCCCACTTAATTTCACAGCACTCCCCACCTCTGGAAGGTTATATTTTATTTTAAATTTATTAGATATGCATCGAAGGAAAGGAGACAAACTCATTGCAGCCCTAACTCACTTTCATTTAATTCATTTTACATGTTCATGAGGTGACGATGTTGTTGACCTTCTGCTTGGTCTTCCATTTTTAATTTTTAAATCTGAAAACCAAAATCTTTTTTACCACTCCCCACTTAATTTCACAGCACTCCCCACCTCTGGAAGGAGATATTTTATTTTTAATTTATTGGATATGCATCCAAGGAAAGGA
>Ga0214545_1008285_pt1 | contig 16724 bp, 6 predicted proteins | sample CNSS4metaG_FD_160064 | JGI IMG/M metagenome (GOLD analysis project Ga0214545, IMG submission 160064) | Root nodule microbial communities from cowpea collected in UCLA plant growth center, Los Angeles, California, USA - CNSS4 | ecosystem: Host-associated > Plants > Roots > Nodule | place: USA... | reverse complement strand
AGGTGTTAATCATCACGGTCAATCCATTTTATTAGGTTGTGGGCTGTTATCATCAGAGGACACTAGAACATTTGTGTGGTTATTTACATGCTGGTTGCGTTGCATGTCAAATAAGGAACCACTTGGAGTCGACATCTTTTTTAATTAGGTTTATTGGTTTGTCCTGCAGTTTTGTTCAAAAAACTTCGCTTCAACTCCCCACATACAGCGTCCTTACTCCCCACATCGGCGTCAGCTGTTTATACAGTTGTGTGCACATATTAAATCCACATACTTCCGTTAATTCAATTTTAATTGGTCCATTAGACCTCGTGATTGAATTACTTGATGGTCAATGGTTGAAAAAGGCGACTTAAGAATAGTGTTTATTCAATGTTGAAGCAGTATTGCAAAAGTTCATGTGTACTCCCCACATAGTTGCGAGTTACTCCCCGCTTTTCTATCAGGTTTATACTTGGGGTCTTGTGAGGCTACTACTCCCATTTAATTATTTGAATTGGAATTGGGTTATGCATACGAATATTTTTCTTAAGTAATGAAATAAGAATAACATATTTACCACATTTTAATTAGGTTTATTGGTTTGTCCTGCAGTTTTGTTCAAAAAACTTTGCTTCAACTCCCCACATACAGCGTCCTTACTACCCACATCGGCGTTAGCTGTTTATACAGTTGTGTACGTTCGGGATGACGAATTCCTTGTCGTCGATGACTTCTTCTATGACCTGCCTCGGTAACCCACCCAAACGACGTCAATGACTGCAATTATTCACCACTAATCTGCAATGCTTAACTCCGATCACTCTCTCATTCTCGTTCTCGCTTTATCCCTCTTGCTCTCTATCTTTCTCGCTTTCACTGATAACTATCCTCCACCCCCCCCTCCCCCCGGCAAAATTGTTACCGGAATCTCACTTTCACTGAACCACAAACTTCGGTGGGCTCACTTTCTCCCTTTTCTCTCTTCACTTTCTCACTTCGCAACCCCCCGACCTCACTTTCCCCCTTTTCTCTCTTCACTTTCTCTCTTTAACTGACATTTAATTTCATTTTGGTTTCTCTTTCCGCTGCACGTGTGAACTAACCATTTCGTAATTAAAATTTAATAAAAATCGCTGCCACGTCACCTTTGTCAAATACTTATCAAAAACTTTTGTTGAAATATCATTATCCTTTGTGAAAGGGAAGTAATCATTACACTTCCAATAAGAAATATTTCTACACGATCATTTCATAAAATAATATTTTAATCATGGATTTTCAAAAAAAAAAAAAATATATATATATATATAGAGATTAATTAAAATATTATTTTATAGTTATTATAGGTAGATGTATTTTTTATTGGTGCTGTCATGAATCACTTTTTTATTTTTTTTTATCACAAAGTTTAACAAAGAGAAACTCAAAATAAAAAAGAAGTAAACATTTATATTCTTTTCCAAGTTACACTAATCATAATTTTTTAAATTCTTTGTAAGTTTTTCTTCTTTTTTATTAACCACAACAAAAGAGTATAATATTATTTGTGAAGATTGAAATTATACTTTTTATCGGATAAAAATCATGATAAATGTCAATTAAAATAACTATCAGAACTATAATTATATATGTCAAAATTAATCTGTGACAAAATTATTTTTAAAAGTTGGTATTGTTATTAGAAAATAAAGAAAAAAGTTACTAGCACTTAAAAATTATTATAAAATTTACTTTTATTATCAGACATTTCATAACCAATACTGTAATTATCAATAATTTCTTGAAATAATTTAATATAATTTGATAAAATATTTAATTAAATGTACCATAAATTACGGCACATTATTTATCAATAAGATATGTTTCTAAAAAATAATATCAAATAATTTATTAGATTTAGATATTTCACAAAATATATGTCAAACCAATTTACGGTTATAAAAATATCATAAAATATCATAAGATAAATGTTAAATTAATTTAACTGAAATTTGGCATTTCCTGTCCACTTTATTATGAAATCAAAAGCATATCTTAGCAAATTAAAAATAAAGCTATGCTTGAGAAGATAATATTTGCCACTTTTGTAGATAAATATAGTAAGTCACTGTTATTTCTGAGAATTTTCTGCAAATGACTTATTGTCAATGTAATTAATTGCAGAACGTGAAGTCAATTTTTGATGTTGTTATCAAGGTGGTCGGTCATCAAGCGCCACAAAAACAAGAGAAGAAGAAAAAACCACATCGAGATGTCTTAGTAGACTTTTTCATATCATAATAACTCCTGCACGTAACTTTAGTACTGTTTACAATCAAAATTTTCCAAACATTTGCTGTAGAAGTTATTCTACTAAAGGTTCTAATAAAAAACATTAAAACAATTATTTAATGTGATATGAAATTCAGTAACTCCAAGATTAGTCACTCATTATATCTTTATCATTTCAACTTCTTATATTCTTATCTACATTTATACAAATCAAACATTATTATATATTAGTTATTAAAGACATTTGATTATGGAAGTGATATATCAAATGGTATAAGAAGATTAAGTGGATCGGGACAAATTAACACTGTAATTTTTTTTTTTAATATTTGAATGTAAAATCAAAACTATTAATATTTTGTATTGTTTTTTATATTCAAAAAACCACGAAGTGACACATAACGATTACTGTTTATGATCGTTAATGATTTAAACGGTGTTAATAAAAAAAGACTCAATTGAACAAAATTGACAAAAATTGGGACCTATTTGAACACAACACCAAAATTATAACTTATTTGACAAAAATTGACGAAAATTGGAACAAAAAAAAGTATTTTAACCATAAAAATATTATTTTGTGAAATTACTATTTAGACGTATTATTTATTAGATAATGATACATAAATATCATATTTTTTTATTTAATATTAACAAAATAACATTTGTATTTAAAATAAATTGAAATTTATCATTTATAAAAATTAAAATAATATATTTTATTAAGTATTCGATAAATATAAAAAGATTGAAAGATATATTTTTGTATAGTTTTTCTTTTCTCCTTATCCATGAGGTCGATGGACCACTATTTCTTTTAAAAGGGACAAAGTTTAAGAAGAAAAACTAAAAATTAAAAATTAAAAATAAATAAATACTCATTCTTTTTTGAATTACACCTATCATATATTTTTCAGGTCTATTTGTAAGCTTCTTTTTTTTTAATAAGTAATATTTAATTTTTTTACATTACATATAAAGTTTCTTAAATTTTAAACATATATTTATATTCATAATGAAAGAGATATATGTTTTTCATCCCTAAAGTATTATAAAATTTGTGTTTCGTTTTTAAATTAAATAATAAAATATTTAGTCTTTATATTCTATAAAAATCAATGTAAACATTATTTTTAACAAATCACAAATAAAATGTTTCATGTGATAAAAGACAGTTTTATAGTAAACTAAAATCTTCACATACAGGTTTGGGAAAGATACCAATCAGCTTCCAGTCAATTCCAGTTAGTGTACTGAGTGTTTAAAAAGTAAAATTCAAGTATCGTACCCACGTAAATTTGTCAAGAATTACCAATATATGTAAAAAAATACTGCTTCTATTAAATGCTGTTACGTTTTAACTAGGAAAAATATAAAAGTGGTGAGAAGAATATTACGAGTAAGTGACAAGGTTGAATGTCATTGTTATTGCCACAAATAATTATTACCGAGTAAGTGACAAGGTTGAATGTCATTATTGAGTTTTAACAAAGTATCATTGTTACCACAAATAATTATTACAGGTTAATTTCAAAGTATTTTTTAATGCACAATTTAACCTTACACTTACTATATATTTTGAATTGACCGACTTTCAACATGAAATGACTATTGATAAATATAAAGGAAAAATGAAAGAAATTAGAAGGTTTAAATGAGATACTAACTAAGCATTAAAGAAAAACAATAAAACGCATTTTATAAACTGCACTTGTGATAGTGTAATTTTGTATTCAAAATTTTTACAAACAAATTTCATATGTTTTTCTTGTCTTTCCTATTCATCTCCTCATCTAGAAGAAACAAATGGTTGAGACAATTTTGAATGTCTAGAAATCCAAACTTAATATAATGATAAGCTTGATTACCAAAAACAACTCGAAACCTGTCACAAAACTTTCCATATTGTGGCAACAAAAACTCTTCTATGGATTTTATTATTCGTCGCTTCAGTTGCATATCAGAGACAGTCCATGTAGATTGTGTTGTGCATGTCTCCTCAAAATGCAGGTTGAACAAATGCAGCTTTTCTTTCATCAACTCCGCTACCACATCAGCTTCCGCCGACTCATTTTTCCCAATCTTCAAAAACTCCACAATCTTGTTCCACGACCTTCTTAGATACAAGTTGCGCTTTTGCTGTACCTTTGCCCTGTTTCGTCGAAACCAATCATCATCCATTTTCAAAAACTTCGTCTTTTGGGCTATGTAGTTAAGATTATTGAGCATAAAAACAAAGCCCAATGCGGGGTCAGCGTAGTAGTCTTTAGACTTGACTTCCAATTCGCTCTCTAACAACTCAACCATTTTTCCTATCACCACCCAAAAGGAAGCAATTCTGACGCGATAAGATAGGGCAGCCGGCTCTAACTTAAAATCACAAAATCCAAGGATATGTTTCATTACTTCCTTTGTAATCAGATGAAGCCCTCCGTCGGTAACAGGTGCCTGCACAGTAGTATGGTAAATAATATTCCCCACCCTGTTTACGGTAGCCAATCTTTGCCGAACATCTTCAATATCATCTACAAACGACAATTTGTCAAACAAAGCCGGTGAGATGAAGTCCTGTATCAGCTCGCCCAATGATTCCGACATTTTAGGGACGATGTTGAACAAAAGATTCGGCAAATAGGTCCCAGTTGTTATGGTAGTATCGGCAAAATTCACTACATTAATCGTCAGTTCCTTGCAAACTTTTTCGAAGGAGACATCCGCAGCAGCGACGGAGAACCTGGAAAAGAGGTAATCACAGAGTCTCCTTTCATTGGGAAAAAGTATTTTCCCAGCTGCCTTGCACGTTTTTAACCACTTCTCAACGTCCTCATTGTTGGGCGTTTCAAATTGCAACCTAAGTGCCTGCAGACACTGTTTTAAAAACTCCCTTCGCCATTTGCTGTAGATGTCGCTGCATTCCTCTGTAAAACCTGCTTCCACCATCAGCTTCACGTTTTCCTTAAGGCGTCCCATAATTCCCGATGGAAGTGCATCCATCACCAAGTTTACGTCAGGATGTGGTACTTCTTTGGAATCAAACACGACTTTAAGGTATTTCTCCACGTGGCTACAAACCATGGGAACAAGCCTCTGATTCTCCTTCTCAAGCTCCTTTACACAATTCATGAGTTGTTGTTGGATGATAAGAACATCATCAACACTTCCATCTTGTGAGGGTGAATTGCTTTGAGTGAGTAGATGATCTTGGAATCTGAAATCCCCATCTTCTGGTGAGGTACCAAGAGTACTTTCAACATCAGCATTAGCTTGTTGTGACATGGTAACAGGACTGCTACTACTAACACTCCCCGAATCATCAACTTGAATGATTACTTGATTTTGGACTTGGAGCTGAAGATTCTCCCCTTGTCTGTCGCTCGGATAGTCACGAAGCTGAAGGAGGGAATAACTGAAGCCCCCTCCAACGACGACTAACCACAGTTTGATTTTCATGAGTTGTACTGTTAGACCTCCACAGAAGAAATATAGCAAATCGATCTGAAATCCAAATTGAGTAAGATTAGACAATCCAAGCGACATGGTAGCAAAAGCAGCGCAAGAGATCAGGCTGTATGCATCTGGTTTACCCTTCACCACATTATCAAACAAAAAGGAATAAAGAGAAGTGACTGTTAGAACCAAAAATGCAAAATGAAATTCCAACCGGTGTGAGGAGGAGCTCGACCTTGCCGGTGTGAACAAGACGGCAAGGCAAGTGATTGAACTGAAAAGAATATAAAGAAGCATCTTCCACCAGCTCCAGCTTCCCAGTAAATGGTTAAAAGAGGAACTGAGTGCATAACAGAACAGTCCAACGACAGATGAAACAAGACATACAAGTCTCACTACCTTTGGTTTCTTCAGCCATCTCAGTATTTGATTGAGTATGAAGGTTTGCATCCAACCATTCACCCACCACAAACAGAGAGTGTCCATTTTTGGACGAGAGAAGCCCAGTGATGAAAACTTTATGACAAAAACTAAAATCTTTTATGTTCATAAACTAAAGGAAGTAAAAGGTGAATTTAAACTAAAAAATTCTTACGCTATTATACTCACTTGTCATATAGACCCCGCACGTTATCAGTTGGGGGATTCTACGAACTTTCGGAGAAAAACGCCTCTAGACTGTGAACGTTGTCAGGAGACTCCTCCATTCGAATGTATGTTAGAGACTTCATAAAGCTCTTGAGTCGAAAATAATAAATGAAGATTTGTGGATGGACAAAGTTTAACAAGAGAAATCGGAAATAAAAAGTGTTAAATACTCACATTCTTTTTCGAGTCACAATTATATTCTAATTTTTTTCAATTCTTTATAAACTCTTCCTTTCCTAACAATGCTACATTTTTTTTACCGTTTTTTTTTTACCTTGTATAATTTATATTTGATAATTACATAATATTAAAAAAATTACTGATATGAGAAAGTCGTATCATACTTATTACAAATTCAAGAGTACGACTTTATTAAATTTGTACGCAGCAAATACGACTTAAATATGATATTAGTATTAATATAGTGGAATATTTTATTTTTTATTAAAAAAATAAAATTGTATGTTAGTTGGACGACTTGAAACAGAAAATCATAATTCACGATTTCTTCAACATATAAATCGAGATCGTTGTATACGACTCCTTTGAAATAAAGTCTACGACTTTTCCTATTTTTTATTCTTTAGATGAAATGATAAATTTTGTTCTATTATCACATATGCCTAATTTTTTTTATATTTAATAAGTTGTATTAAAATATCATAAAATAAATAATGGAAGATGTATTATTAAAAAATTAAAGAAAGAATGGAAAATTATATTTAAAGAGAAATAAAAGAAATATTATCCAGAAAATGATAAAATATATTATAAATTATCATATTATTTTTAAAGTTCTACGATAAGTTGAGAATTGAGAATTTATAATATATTTTATTATTTTTTCTAATAATATTTCTTTTTTTATAATAATATTTCTTTTTTTCCTCTAATAATATTTTTTTCCTTCGTTCTTGAATATTTTAATAATATTTCTTCTATTATTTATTTTACATTATTTTAATATAACTTAATAAGTATAAAAAAAAGGTTAAAATATCTTGGTCCCAATTTTTCTCAAATTTTGTCAAATCAGTCCTAATTTTGTTTGTGCTAAAATATGTCCTAATTTTCATCAATTTTATTTAATTTAGTTTTTTTTATGCTGACACCGTTTAAATAATTAATGGCCATGAACAGTAACTGCCACATGTCACCTCGTGATTTTTTTTTTATTTTTTTTAAATGTCCATGTGTCAACCCAACAGCGTGCCACGTGTCAAAGTAAATGTTTTGTATTTAATTTAGTCTCTATATTAGTTATTTTTGTTTAATTTAGTCTCTTTCTAAATTGAAACCAAATTTAATTTTTATATTAAAATTCACATTTTTTATTAAATATTTTTACATAATATATTAAAATTCAAATCATTCTAACTTTTATATAAAAATTAAATTTGGTTTCATCTTTGATAAGGACAGAATTAAACAAAAATAACAAATATAGAACTAAATTGAATATAAAACATTGACTCTGACACATGTCACATTGCTAGGTTGACATGTGTACATTTAGAAAAAATAAAATTAAATTAAAAAATCAAAAAAATAATGAAGTGACACATGACAGTCATTGTTCATGGTCGTTAATGATTTAAACGATGTTAGCAAAAAAGGACCAAATTGAACAAAATTGACAAAAATTGGGACCAAAAAGGTATTTGAGCACATCAACAAGACTTCAATGTTTGAAAGAAGTTGCTAGAGGGAAGAGTCGAGGTCGAGTTTATGGCACTGGTGACCTGGGAGCGAACATTCAACCTGGTGTCACATCCCTCACTCAACCTTTCTTATCCCATACAAAGGATGAACGTGCACGTCATAATGAAAGGCTTGAGCAAGAGTTGGCTGTAACAAAAAGACATTGTGCCATAATACAGGAAGAAATGAAGCTCATTCGACAACAATTAGCCTTGGTCTTGGAAAAATAGTCTGCAAACAGTTCCATCGGTACCAATCAAGGGCATCCTCATTATGACGAACACTTGGATGATCAGCCAATACTTTGAACATGATTTCCATGTATACTCTCTTCATCAATTTTTTGTTCAATTATATGGTATATACTATTTTTAAGCTTCACATATTTATATATCATTCAATTCTTTTTACAGGTCTTCGTGGCATCTCAACTTTGATTTTGAACTCAAGTTGGATGTATTATTTAGAACTTTAGAACTTCAGTAGTAGTATGATAGTGAACATTGTATAGACATATTGACCAATGTAATCATAATCATTTTCTAGACAAATATTTGCTTCCTTTATTGTTATGTTTTCAAGTACAATGTTATTATAATTTGATGCTCAATTATCAATTTTTAAGTTGAGAGTAATTCTGGTTGAAGTTGGAAAGAATATGATTTAATGTATATGTCTTTTATTTATCAAGTTTAATATCAAAACAGAGCATGCAAATACATCAAATTGGTTTGCTACTCTATGACTTGCGTCAGCCATAGCATCGGCTAGGCCCACTCTACACTAAAACTAATTTAAAATTCATGTGACTATACTCACGCTATAGCGCGACATCTAGAGACGAGTAGAACTATGCTATAGCGTCTACATAAGGCGGACTCTATAGAGTCTACAATTGACTAACTCTATAGCATCTACAGTTGACCGACTATGTAGCGTCTCCATACGACCGACTCTATAGCATTTACATAAAGTCGACTCTATAGCGTTTACTTAGAGTCTTGTATGGCTGATTCTATAGCGTCTACTTATTATCGACTCTATAGCTTTCTTTGGTTTTGCTTCACAGCCTATTGGGACGCTTGGACGACATTGTAGAGTCCGTTTTTAACTCTTAGAGTCTACTTTTGGCCGACTCTAATTTACTATTTTCTTGTAGTGCTATCAATACTAAAGTAAGGTAAAGGAATCTAACTTTGTCTTGTATATGTGAATATGTGATTGTATATTTATTTTTAATGTTAAGATATGTTTTGACTGAGAAAAAATTTTGGTATTTTGGGGATTTGATGGGTTTGTGTTCAATGAATTTAACATTGTATTCATGGGTGAATTGTTTGTTGAATTGGAAAAGGTTTTTAACATTATTATTTTTTTATAGTTCCTTTAACAAAATATATCTCAATTTTAAGATTAGGAAATTCTTGATGTAGACTTGGAAGGGTAGTGTGATTTTTTCTTTTTTTTTATAATGGAATTCCTAGTGCAATTACAACGTCAAAATGATTACGTAGATGTCAGATTTGGTTTCCTTTTGGTTATTACAATATGGTAATGCAATGTGATGTTACGGACCATGATTGATTTTATTAGTAATGGAGATATATTATATAATAGGCATAAATTATAAGTGAGTTGCGATTTTGGTTTTATTATGGATAAAAGTTAAAGTTTCGGTTTAATAGCAATAATTGTAGATTTGTTCTTGTATACATAATCGCATGTTTAATATAGTATATAAGGTGTAAAGAGTTTAGGAAGTGATGGTTGGTGGTGCAACTACTTTTTTTTTAGCAATTGTGATTAGTAGATTGACTTTTGGTGATAATGACTGAGAAATAGTTTAAGTGGAGGTAGAAACATATAATGATAAGTTGCAGGTTTAATTGTCAGTGTTATATATTGACAGTGAAACTTTAGTTTATATAGAAAAAAATGATGTTCTTTTTATGGAACAATATGGTGGTTAGTGAGTTTAAGAAAATTTTGGGGTTTCTGAAATTATGTAAGTGATGATTTTTACAGTGTCAAAATTGGATGATAATCAATTATATTTTGATGGTGTGTATGATAAATATTCAAGGTTATGGATAATTCATTATCGTTGTCAAAATAGGTTAAATACATGATAAAGTTAATTAATTTGGTTGTGATGTTTTGAAATTAGATGTGGAATAAGTATGTGATTAAAGGAATTGGTGTTAAAATTGATTAAGGAATTAGTTAATTATTGTGGATCATTGGGCTGAATAGAACATCAATTAGGGTCTAATTTGATAAATTATGTTATATTGGGTGAATGGTTATGGAATGAAGATGAGTTGAGTGTGTTCGGTTTTAATTGGATTACAAAAGCAGTATTATTCCTTCTGTTTTAAGAATCGGTAAAGGTTGTGTAATTGTGTGGATGAGAGAATTATTATAAGAATTTTTGGATGTGTAATTGGTAGTTTTGTTTTTGTGAAATTTTTTAATGTTTGGACATATTGAAAATGTTGTTTTTCGTATTCTTTGATCGTTGGACTACGTTTTTTTGGTTTGCGTAGTTTTGGTAAAATTATGTTTCTCAATTTGTTAATTGTTGGATTGAGTTGAAATTTTGACAATTGATTGGTAACATGGTATTCTTCCGTTTGACCAATGTGATCTTTGTTTGATGTTTGTAGTTTGAGATATATGTCATGCACTACTATTTTTCTTGTTGTATGGTGTTGATACTTTTGTTGTGATAAATTGTTATAGGTCCCTATTTACAATATAGTCGATGTTTGGACATGATGAGTTGATGTATGATTGTTTATGTGATATGATATGATATGATATGATGTGATGTGATGTGAATTGATATAATATGATATGATATGATATGATATGATATGTATGATATGTATAATATACATGATATGATATGTATATGTGTACATATGTGATGGGACAATACGAATTTTTTGATAACCGTAAAGCCAAGATGATTCTTTTACCCAGAGGACATTGTTAAGTCAAGGCAAATGAGTTTCTTTTAGCCATAAGTCTTTGGCATGAGGATAACAAGAGTACTCAAAATAGGCGTTGTTGCGTAGAAAAGGTAGAGTGGTTGATTATGAGAGAATGTCATATTGTTTTATATTACTTGGTGGTAATATGTTGATGATTGCATGTTGAGGTTATGCATAAGTTGTGATAATGCAGGGTGAGTTGTATGCTGGTAATTTAATGTTATATGATGTTTTACTTGGTTAGTTCACCATTGCATGCTTATGGTTATGGTTTTCATCTGCGATGATCGTATGACTGGTATTATACGTGGGTAGAGTGATGTTGCAGATGATGTTGATTGGATGCACAATAGTGAGGAGCTTGGGCATTGCATTAGGAAAAAATATTTTTTATTTCTAATGTTTTTGGAACAATTTTATTTTTTTAGAAATAATGTATATTTTAGATGACTATAAAGTTGGATAATTTGTTTTTTGGAAAGTTTATTTTGATTAAATAATGTAAGTTTTTCTTAATTTGAAAAATTCCTGCATGTTTTAATAGCATTATAGCCGAGTAAGCCCAGGTTGAAGGTCTAGCCGAGTTGGCATAGGCCAAATGTCAAACCAAGTTAGCTCTTGTCAAAGGTTGGACCTAGTCAACCCATGTTGAATCTTTAGAAGTTGGCCCGACTAAAAGTCGAGACAAATCGTATCGGATCGAAAATTGAGTTAACTTAACTCGAACTCAAGGATAAAGATGAGTTTGTCTTAAAATAGAAATTAAATTGCTTTGTCCAAACAAAAAAATTGAAATCAAAATAATTATTACATTTACATGCTAAATTACTATATTATAACTAAAAAATGAAACTTAATTCATAAGTGTTAATGACTTAAATTATAATATTATTGCATATTATATTTTAAAAAAATACAATATAGAGAAGTTAATTTTTAGATTGTTTTTTATTTTAATTTTTAAATTAAAAAGAAAACATGCTAGTGGATTGGCCATCTTTGACCCGTCAATTTGGCGAGTTCAAGTCAAAACAAGCTGGTGGTTAAAAATTTCAACCCAATCTATCTTTTTAGAGAAATTATAATTTGACAATGTTTTATTTGATAAACAACTATTTTTAATAAAAAAATCCTAAAACTTTATTATTTTATTTTTTAACTTCCATAAAAAATAAAAACTTACTCTATTAAGTAACTTTGCCAACAAAATATTTGTTAAAAAATCATTTTTAATCTTTTTATTCGAATCTGACCTGACACTTTAAATTTACTTATACTTTAAATTAAGTTGTGTTATTTTTAGTATAAATGTGTCACTATTATAAAATGAATTACATCTATTATTTTATACTTGTTACGTCAGTTAGAGGAATGATGTCAATTTTAGTGACATAAATTTACCTTAGTATTTATTCTAACATGAATTTACGTCGGATTCACACTCAAATATGACTTCTTGAATCATGAGTCATGTATCTATTGGGAAATTCTACAAACTTTGAAAATCATGTGTCATTTTGAAAATTCCACAAACTTTGAAGGTTGTTAGGAAACTTGTTAGGAGACTCTCAATTCGAATTTTAAAGTCTTAAAATGTTTTGATTTGAGAAAAAAAAAATGAAGAAGATTTTTCTTTGGAAAAATAATCTATAAACAAATTGTCATCGTCATTTACTCAAAATAATAATATTTAAATAGAAAACCTCACCGTGAAGGTGGAGTCTGGTTAATATTTTGGCCTAAAAAGAATCCAAATAAAAAAAATAAAAAACTTGTTGACCTAGACATCTTCATGGTCGAACAACTTACTCGTAAGTATTTGAAATAAAATCTAGGTTAACTTTCTATCCCCGCAAATGGTAAAAGAATTGTCTTTAATTTATTTAAATTAATTATGATTTTACCAGTGTGCAATTTTTATTCTGCTAAATTTTAATTTATATTAAGTCAAATAAAAACTAAATTTTGATGTTCTGAAACTAAAGCAAAAAAAGAAGAAGTGAATTTGAACTAAAAATTCTTACACCATCACAATCAGTTAGTATCATATCTACCCCACACGTAGTGAAGATTACTCTTAATTCATAGTGATAATATCATGAAGCGCGTTAAATTGGAAAAAGGAAATTAAGATGATCGGGGGAGAGAAGTGATACATTGAAAACTCCAAAAGAAAATACAGATACTTAAAATCTTCATAGAATAATATTTTAATCATTTTTTTAATTTTTTTAATTTATATATATAGTTAGTTAGTTGTATTGTAATAAGGATTGTCAAATAAATATCTAATATACATTTTATACAATTAAAATATTATTTTATGCAATTACTATTTATATGTATTTTTTACTAGATGGTGATAAATAAATATCATAATTTTTTATTTTAAATATATTTAATGTTAAGAAATAACATTTGTATTTAAAATTTAAAAAGAAAAAATAATTATTAATCAACTAAAAAATTTAAAATAATATATTTTACTAAGTGTTAGATAAGAATAAAAAGATTGAAAGATATATTTTTTTCTTTTTTTTCTTTTTTTTTCTTTATCAAAAAGGTAAATGTAGCAGTATTTTTTTTTAAAAGGACAAAGTTTAACAACTACACTTATATATTTTTTAGTTTTTCTTAAGCTTTTCCATTTTTATAATAAGTAATATTCAATTTATTTTTTCGTATTAAATTATTTTTCATTCTTAAATTAAATTATAAAGTATTTAGTATAACATCCCAATTTTAGTCACTAAAAAAAAACTTAATGCAATAGGATGTTTCACTTCAGAGTTCAAAACAGGTAATTCAATATATAAGATATATTAATACAGTCTTATAACTAATAGAACTATAGGAATATAACCTTTATATACAAATCAACTAAAAACAAAATCTAGCTTTATACACATATTAACCACTTACTACACCTTCGCTTCTCGTTACTCCTACTAAACTAACTCATGGCTCCTTAACTTTCAGAGGTGTCTCTAAACCTACAACCACCTTTGTTCTCACCGAATAGGTATATATATTTAAATCATGCCAAATACTTATAAACATGTTATAAAACATATCTATGATCTATAATCACACAAACAATTAACACTAGACTCAATTATCTGGATCATGCGCATGATATAGAATTCTAAAGAAGTTTGCACCTATGATGGTTTCTAAACTCTGCAGAGTTTTAGACAAAAGTGGTTATCACCCAACCACTCACAAGGTTAATCCCATTGTGCCTTAGGCCCAATGCGTCCCAAGACTAGGATCTCCTACTACTCTCACCACATAATTCATCCTACTCTGTATGAGTGTGAACGATTATCAGAGTTTAAGATATTCTTTTATCTAGATATCTCTTATATCAAAGCATGCACTAAAAATACCATCACCAAGAATTTCCCTTGAAACATTTTAAACAACACTAACACCACCTCACGTGCTCACACATCAATCCATATCATATACCAATTGTTCATAAAAGATCTCAAAACTTCCAAATTTAAAGCAACCAATATCTAATTTAGGTACTAAGCAAACATGTCATCTTGTTTAGTGGCGGATGTTTGTGGTGGCAAGGAGGGGCCATGGGCCCCCAACAAATTTTGATTTTTTTTCTTTTCATATTTTAGGTATTTTAAATTTTTTTATATTATAGATATTAGATAATATATTATAAATTAATGATGATTAAATTAAATATTTTATTTTTTATAAATATAATAATTAATGTTAATAAATAATAAAATATAAAATCAAACATAATAAAGAATAAAGAATAAAAAGATTTATCAAGATGATTTTATTATTATTTTTCATTATGGTTTGAGCTTCTTATAAATCGTTTTCATTTCTTATTCTCACATGTTTCCTTTTGTTTTTGAAGAGAAAAATGTCTATTTTTTTGCTCTTATTTCTCTTCGTTCTTTTTCATTCTCGAGGAGGAAAAGAATGAAGTAATTCTTTCATCTTACTTGATAGTGAAATATTAGTTTAATAATTAATTTAATAAGTCTCTTTTATATTAATTTTTATTTTATGAACATAGAAGTAAAAGTATCTTACTGTGTGTTTTTTTATAACCGGATTTTAACTGTGGTTCCATTATATGACTTGAGTTTCTCACGAATTGTTCTCATCTCCCATTCTCACCTATTTTCTTGTTTCTGAAGAGAAAAAAATCTACTATTTTTGCTCTCATATATCAGTTGTTGTCTTCCATACTCGAAGAAATAAAGGAGAAGGTATTTCTCTCTTGTATCACATGATAGTGAAATATTAGTTTAATAATTTATTTAATGAGCTTGTATATTAATTTTTTATTTTATGAACATAGAAGAAAAAATATTGTACTGTGTGTTTTTTATAACCGGATTTTAAGTGTGATTTGATTATCATTGAATTTTCTTTTAGTATTTACATATCTCAATTTTTTATTAGATTATGAAAAATTAATTTTTAGTCTTTTTTAAAAAAATAGGTATACAAATTCAACACTTCCATATATTCATTTGTAGTCTTATTTTTTTTAGTTATCGTTATACTAAATTATGTATTATTTTTATTATATTAATTATAATAATTAAATATATAAATTTTAGACGTATTATTTTGATTCCCCAATAATATTGGTCAAGATCCGTTACCAATCACCTGGATGACATTCCACTAGGGAGCATATCAGAGTCATCACCTCTGGTTTAGCGGTATTTTATGAAACCATGTTAACTAATTTCGAGTCATTGCATGGCGCCATGAGACGTGTTGTCAGCATCCTATATAGAGGATTGATTGTCGGACCGTAGGCGAGGCATAGTAGCATGGGATCGGACGAACAAGCCATTATAAATAACTCACCAGGTATCCGAAGAAGGAAAAGGAGGTCACAATGTACGAGTTTTGGATACCATATCATTTATTTTATGTTGTCACAACTTTGATTATTTACTTGTATCAGTACACGGATGTCATTTGTGTATTTTGTCTGCTGAACTTTGGTAAAATTCTTTTTTTAATGTATCATATTTGAAATCCAATATACAAAAATAAATCTGTTTATTTTTAATCCACGGATTTCGAAATCGGTTCTTTGTTAATTATTTTGAATTTTTTATGTTTTCGTTTATAATTTTATTTTAAAATATTTAATAAAGTTATTTTTTTAATTTCATTGTTACGTTAGTTTTAGTTTTTAAAATTTTATTTATTTTATGTTTGAGTTTTTTATATTTATGTGTTTTTATTTAATTTTAATGTTCTATATTTATTAAAAATGTAACGTCCCATTTAATTAATAAACCAAATTAAAAGGAAACGTCACGTAGAATAATATGTTAAGCAGTCCTGGAGTACCATCACAGTTCCGTACAGTAACCAAGACACACCACGATGTCAAAATAAAACATAGAGGAATAACGACAAAGTTTTCAAAAAAAGAAGCCCAAAGGCTAGACAATAATGGGCCATTGCCCTAAAAGAAAGCCCAATCAGCACAAGAATTCCAGTCCAGGAAGACTATGTAGCGCATTCATCTCTCTCCTGTTGACCACGATTTCCTCTCGCATCTGCTCCCATCAATAAATTGATGATCATCGCAAAAGTAGGAGAACAACATACAAGCAATCAAACAAGCAAAGGGTAAGCTAGAGCCAAAAAGATTTTCATCATGCAATCAGG
>Ga0214545_1008283_pt1 | contig 16728 bp, 12 predicted proteins | sample CNSS4metaG_FD_160064 | JGI IMG/M metagenome (GOLD analysis project Ga0214545, IMG submission 160064) | Root nodule microbial communities from cowpea collected in UCLA plant growth center, Los Angeles, California, USA - CNSS4 | ecosystem: Host-associated > Plants > Roots > Nodule | place: USA... | reverse complement strand
AAATCAAGATTTTTAAATATGGATAATCCAAACAATCCAATCCAAATTTTTAATTTAAATTTTTAGTTGGGTTAGACTAAAGGTTGAGATGGACTAGGCTAAATTCAGACTCGGACGGGCCTTGCTCGACAATCTATACGGATTTGGCAGGCCCGACGACCATAAGAGGTTGGGCGGGCCTAAAGATATGAACGGGCTAGGTGGGCTTGACAAACCGAACGAATCGATCGGACCTAACGATCCAAAAAATTCGAGTGAGCCCGATGACCCGAACGGGCCAGGCGGGCCAATGACCCAACGAGCCAGGTGGGCCCAAAGACCCAAACGGGCCAGGCAAGTTCGAAGATACGAACGGGCCAAACAGGTTCAAAAATTCGAACAGGCCCAGCGGGCTCGAAGAACCGAACGGGTCAGGCGGGCCTGAAGACCCGAACGGGTAAGGTAGGCCCGATGACCCGAACATGCTTGACGGGCACGACGACCCAGACATGCTTGACGATCCGGACGACCCAAACAGGCCATACAACCAGGACAGGCCCGATGACCCAGATGGGCCTGACAACCTACACGGGCCATACGACCCAGATGGGCACGACGACACGAATAGGCCCAACGACCCAGACGGGCTCGACGTCCCGGACGGTCCCCACGACCCGGACCCGTTCGTGTCGACGAGTCTGTCCGGGTCATAAGGCCTGTGTAGGTTGTCGGGCCCGTCCAGGTCTTTGGTTTTTGGCCTTGTGGGCTTCTTTGATGGGGCTTTTTTTCAGTGTTGGCTTTTTTAGCCCTCGCCCACATGGGCCAGGGCCAAGCCTTGTGGATTGGGCCAAATTGACACCTCTATGGGTCGGCCTGACGACTCAGACGGGTCGTGCCTGACGACTTGTACGAACTAAGTCATGTTGGCCTTAATGACACAAGTTTTAAAAAATTCAATTTAAATTTCTTTTATAAAAAATGGATTCTGGATTTTGAACTTGATCCAAATATTTGGATTGGATTTAAATATTGATCCAAATATTTGGATCTGGATTTTAAAAAAATCCAAACTACTTTTGCTAAAAAAATGGATTTGGGTCGAAAATCTAATCTAATTATTTGGATCTAAAATGGATGTGGATTGGATCATTAAAAATCCAATCCATGCCCACCCCTACCGTTGTCATGGTGAAGAAAAAATTTTAAATTCACCGTTGTCACGGTGAGAAAGGTGACGGTTCTTCTTCAATGGCACATGGCTTTGCCCAAGCTGAGTAGTGTATAGAGCTTGATCATTCTAGTAAAAGTGAGGAAAACACCATTGATATTAAAGAATGTTCAAAATATGAGTGCTTGGTCATTGTCCCTTACATTGAAGGCCAAACCAGTACAATGGTTATAAATATGGGTCAATTGTATAGGGATGTCATTGCTGTTGAATGGGGAGGATATGTAATCCAACTTTTTCCTACCAAACCCTTGTTATGTTGTGGTTATTAGAGTTATCATTAATTTAAGTGTGATAATTGAAATTTTATTAATTTTTGTGGATTTGTTTTTCACTGAAATCAATGGGCAATTATTTAGAAGCGTCAAGTGTCATGGATTTTGTCCTTGTGCCTAGATTGGTAACATGGTAATTTTTGCTAGCTAAAACAATCAACTTTGAATCTTAATGTGAAAGTCCTGAAATAAATGGTTCCTGTTGTGATTAGTCTGTTTTGTTTGTAGCTAGGAATTACATGTACAAAGAGAAAAGACTAAATGGCTGAGTAAATAGAGAAATATTCAGTTCTTTGTTTACGGTAAGTGAAATCCTTTAATCTATGTGTTGGAAAAGTTAGTGTAGATCTGGCATGTATAGACCTGATTTGGCAGAATGTTGTGATTCTCGATTATAATAAGAGGAAACTAAATAGATGTGTATGGACTTTAGACGACTACCGACATTACCTACCATGTGATTTGGTATTGCATGAGGAAATATTAACAACATATATTGTGAGTTTCCCACATTGTTGGTTATGAATTTACTTAATTTGTAATGTGTTCTTGTGTTTAATTTTAGTTTTGTTCAATTGTTTGCCCCAGTCGTTTACGATGGACACTGGTGGTGCTATGCGATCAATTTTGAAACCAAGCAGTTTGTTGTATTGGATTCTCTTCCACACAAGTGTCGGCGAAAGAAACAAATAGATAATCATGTGGTAAGTCAATTACTTTGATAACTAATTTGCCTGATGTCTTTAGGACATTTAAATTTTGGAGGTCATTTGTTATTTATTTGTGTTTGCAGTTACAAAATTTGGAGCACCTATTGTGGCTTTTTGTGGGTGATAAGAACCAAGGCAAAGCATCCTTTGAACTCATCGTTTATGATCTTCCTAGACAACCAAATTTGTAAGGATAACAAGTTCAATAACCAGACTTCCATGTTAAATTATTCTGTTTATGTTTATTAATATGGTGTTCCTTATATTCAAGCATAATTGTGGCATTTTGGTGTTAAAGTATCTTGAAATGTGGGATGGACTTAAAATACTTGATGACAAAACCATGCCCCCTTACTCCTCTATTAGTAGGCTAACCTTCAAATTAATTACATTGATGCAAAGGTTATTTTATCCCATACCATTCTGAAATATATTTTTTTTTGGCATAAGAGGAGCTCCAACATTTCAGACAATAATATGTCTGTGAATGGATTCTTGACCCTGAAAATATCCATCGGGAGAGCGTTCTCGAAAAATTTCAACCATTTGTATATAAGTAGAAGTTATAAGGCACTTTGTAGGAGTCGGTGCACATATGTTGTTTAAGTAGGTTGTACATTGTACAAGTTTACTTCACTGGATATGTTAATGGTATAGATTGGTTAATGAAAAATTATGTGAATTGGTGTGCTTTAACAGACAAAAAGTTGTTGTTTATATGCATTGACAATAATCCTTTTTGTAATTCTACTACTTTTTATGGATATACCAGTCAACGTATTTGGTGCACTTCGAAAATACAATAGTTCGGTGCAATAATTTTAGACCATGGTCAATATGATTTCCTACATTCACAATAAAATTGAAGCACCAAAGATTTAATTAACCTCCGCAACAATATATTAACATGATATCATTGTCTGAAATAGGCGAATCAAATTTTTAGACCTATGGGTGAAGTTAGGTTGTGGTCCTATACAAAAAGTATTAGGCTAATCATCACTTAAAGTATTTGTGATAATCAACTAAGATTTCCAGTGAACTTAGGAGATTTGATGTGTGTTATTTTTTTTTAAACTTAGTGAAGATTAAATCACCAAAGTTTTAATTAACATCCACAATAATAGAATAACACGATTTAATTGTCTCAAACATGTGAATCAATTTTTCAAACCTATGGGTGAAGTTAGGTTGTGGTCCTGTACAAAAAGTATTAGGTTGGTCATCACTTAAAGTGGGAGTGATAATCACTTAAGATTTGTAGTGAACTTAGGAGATTTGATGTTTGTTATTTTATCTAAAACTTAGTTAAGATTTAAGCACCAAAGTTTTAATAAACCTCTACAAAAATAGATTAACATGATTTAATTGTCTCCAACAGGTGAATCAAATTTTCAGACCTATGGGTGAAGTTAGGTTGTGTTCCTCTACAAAAACTATTAGACTGGTCATCAGTTAAAGTGTTTATGCTAATCAATTAAGATTTCCAGTGAACTTAGGAGATTTGATGTGTGTTATTTATTTTAAACTTAATGTAGATTGAATCACCAAATTTTTAATTAACAACCACAATAATAGAATAAGATGATTTAATTGTCTCAAACATGTGAATCAATTTTTCAAACATATGGGTGAAGTTAGCTTGTGGTCTTGTACAAAAAAGCATTAGGTTGGTCATCACTTAGAGTGTTTGTGCTAATCAATTAAGATTTCGAGCGAACTTAGGAGATTTGATGTATGTTATTTTTTTTTAAATTAGTGAAGATTGAAGTACAAAAGTTTTAATAAACCTCCACAACAATAGAATAGCATGATTTAATTGTCTTAAATAGGTGAATCAAAATTTCAAACTATGGGTGAAGTTAGGTTGTGGTCTTGTACGAAAAGTATTAGACTACTCCTCACTTAAATGTGAGTGATAATCACTTAAGATTTGTAGTGAACTTAGGAGATTTGATGTTTGTTATTTTCTTACAACTTAGTGAAGATTGAAGCACCAAAGTTTTTATTAACATCCACAACAATAGAATAACATGATTTAATTGTCTCAAACATGTGAATCAAATTTTCAGACCTATGGCTGAAGTTAAGTTATGGTTCTGTACAAAAAGTATTAGATTGGTCATCACTTAAAGTGTGAGTGATAATCACTTAAGATTTGTAGTGAGCTTAAAAGATTTAATGTTTGTTATTTTTTTACAACTCAGTGAAGATTGAAGCACCAAAGTTTTTCTTAACATCCAGAACAATAGAATAACACGATTTAATTGTCTCAAACAGGTGAATCAAACTTTCAAACCTATGGGTGAGGTTAGGTTGTGGTCTTGTACAAAATGTATTAGGCTCGTCATACTTAAAGTGTCTATGATAATCAATTAAGATTTCCAGTGAACTTAAAAGATTTGATGTGTGTTATTTTTTTTAAAACTTAGTGAAGATTGAAGCACCAAAGTTTTAATTAATCTCCAGAAAAATAGAATAGAATGATTTAATTGTCACAAACATGTGAATCAAATTTTCAGTTCTATGGGTGAAGTTAGGTTGTGGCCATGTACAAAAAGTATTAGGCTGATCAATCATCACTTAAAGTGTGAGTGGTAATCACTTAATATTTGCAGTGAACTTAGGAGATTTAATGTTTGTTATTTTTTTACAACTTAGTGAAGATTGAAGCACTAAAGTTTTTATTAACATCCCCAACAACAAAATAGCCTGATTTAATTGTCTCAAACAGGTGAATCAAACTTTCAAACCTATGGGTGAGGTTAGGTTGTGGTCTTGTACAAAATATATTAGGCTCGTCATACTTAAAGTGTCTGTGATAATCAATTAAGATTTCCAGTGAACTTAAGAGATTTGATGTGTGTTATTTTTTTTTAAAACTTAGTGAAGATTGAAGCACCAAAGTTTTAATTAACCTCCAGAACAATAGAATAGAATGATTTAATTGTCTCAAACATGTGAATCAAATTTTCAGTTCTATGGGTGAAGTTAGGTTGTGGCCATGTACAAAAAGTATTAGGCTGATCAATCAGCACTTAAAGTGTGAGTGGTAATCACTTAAGATTTGCAGTGAACTTAGGAGATTTAATGTTTGTTATTTTTTTACAACTTAGTGAAGATTGAAGCACTCAAGTTTTTATTAACATCCTCAACAATAAAATAGCTTGATTTAATTGTCTCAAACAGGTGAATCAAATTTTCAGACCTATGAGTGAAGTTAGGTTGTGGTCTTATACAAAAAGTATTAAGTTGATCATAACTTAAAGTGTCTGTGATAATCAATTAATATTTCCAGTGAACTTATGAGATTTGATGCGTGTTATTTTTTTTAAAACTTAGTGAAGATTATAGTACCACAACTTTAATAAACCGTCAAGCCCACTTTTTCATAACTTGGATATCAATTACGTTTAGATATTGGAATTTGCAGTATGTGAATACTGGAAATCATTGAAAATCTTTGCTTTGCTTACTTTTTATGTGTCCATTCAGGAGTACTTAAGTGGGTACCTAAGGTATGTTTTTGTAATAAGGTTTAACCCATTAGGAAAACAATATGACTATGCAAACCTAATTAAAAATAATAGTTATGGAAGCTTCTCAATGCAATTTCATTAAATTTAAAGCCCTCATTGATAAAATATAAAGATCAGAAAAATGAAATCATATATTTCCCAAGTTCCTGTTATGTGATGGATTCTGAAAAATTTAGTGGTGAGTCATGAATAATGTTCTTCACATACACCACTATAGTGAACGAAACTAGAGCAACGAACTTAAAAACTACCAATCTATCCATAACTAAACATGTCATTGACGAACATAAATCCTAATCCCAAAAGGTGTTTTGTAATGCCATGTTGATCATGCTGAATGATCCAAAAGTAGGTGTTGTTTGGAAATTATTTCCTGCACAAAATGAGTCATGCTTTAGTGAAACGTTAACGTGATAATAAATTATAATAAATAAATATAGCATATGCTTATTTTACCTAAATATTTCTCCACTTCCACAAACATGAGTATTTTCAACTGAAGTTAATAGTGATAAGAACCCTGTGCATGGTACATCAAAGACCTGGACATGGTTTAATTTAAAATAATTAGTTATCTTCATTTAAATAACAACACTACATAATGAAATCAAAACTAACCATGTTGGTTGTGGTATCCGTTTCAAGGTTGAGTATATCAGTCCTTAGGGATGTTGAATTACCAACTTCATGGTCACCAAGGTTGTAAGCAATTAGCCCCTTTATTTGAGCATGCAATGGATGGATTACTTGATATTGACTCCAATTGGCTAATCACGAATTGTGTTGCACTATCACTTTCACAAGCCACCTCAACAAAGTCATATAATTTTTTACACATTAAGTCATACCTACTGACATTTGGATCATCCTTCTTTGTCTTATATGATGCTCGTTTCAAAGTATGCCTTCGTCGAATGCGTTTGCTCCATCGACTCAAAATATATTTTCCTGATACATATTTCACATCCTCCTATGCAAGGACAATCAAGCAATGACGACAAAGGATACCTCTAAACTCAAACAACCTTCAACTACACTCAATGTCTTTTGTCAATTGATGAGAGATAAGTTCATAAATTTTGTTTTCACTTTGGTCTTTCCATATCAAGGCCTCTTTAACAGTATATATACACCTACTTCCATCAAATGCAATGTTTTTAACATTACAATTCATTTTCCACCTGCATTCGGTTTGCACTTCCTCGAACTTTGCATGAGTGTATTCCTCTTGAAATTGTCTCTCAATAAATGATTGAGATCCACATGGAAGGGTCATGTTATGAGAACTAAAGTCTGCTTCGCACTCGTTCTCGACCTTTGAACGAATGTCGCTGTCATATGGAACTACAAATTGCTGGAGTGTTGTTGTAGAGTTGATGAAACCATCAAAGAAAGCATTCATCCCCTCACTTCTTTGAATTATTGACATGCCAGCCTAAAAATGACTTTTCAAATAGCATGGAACCCATTGATGCCTTTCTTCAAATAGGTTATAAAGCCATTCATTTAGGTGCAGGTCATAGATTTCAATGTACTTTGCCCAGCCAATTTCAAAATCAAAAGCACTTGATGAGTTGTAAACTAATTGCTTTAGGCCATGCTTGATTTCCTTGTATTTACTATAACAACTCAATTTTTCAAGAAGTTTCTTCAAGATATGCCAAAGACACCAACGATGTCGTGTGTTGGGGAACATAATTGCAATGCCATTTTGCATCGCCTTGCATTGATCAGTCACAATGCCTTTAGGGGGTTTATTTCCTATGCACCGCAGCTAACATCGAAATAGCCAGACAAATGTATCAATGTCTTCCACAGATAACAGTTCACATCCTAATAACACTGATTAGCCATGGTGATTGACACCAACAAATGGTGCAAAAGACGTGTCGTACTTATTTGTTAAGTAAGTTGTATTAAATGAAACAACATCCCCAAAATCAAATCATGCAACCCTACTCCTTGCTTTTGCCCAAAATACATTGCATATTTGATTATCTCCATCAATATCAATTTCAAAAACGAAATGTTTATACAGGTCTCTCATAGAAGAAAAGTGGTTCAACAAAGCTTGCCCATCACCTTCCTTCCTCAAAGCACGTCTCTTTTGACCAATATAGTTTCTTGCATCTCTTTCTACAAAGTCTAAGTTATCAAATCCACCTACATCACAAACCAAAGAGCGAAAGCTCTTGCGAAGACGCACACATGCCTCGTCATTTAAGTCAAGGGTTCTTTTCACTTGCATGCTAAACTTCCTATTCCCTTGGATTAGCCTTGACTTAGTGGGACTAACCTCGTGATTATGATCATGAATGACACTACTTATCAACCATCTATCTTGCTTTCTCTCAGCGGTTAAGCGTGCAAGACATTGCGTTGTTTGGGTGGGTAGAGTTCTCTTTTCAGGTGGTATGGATGACACATACTTGCCCTCGCGAGAACACACCAATTTTTTATAACACATTTGGTTGTCATTATCTTTTCTAGAAGTTCTGATTCTAATTCCAAAACTAAACTTCAATGCATATTCCTTGTAAAAAAACTTAAATTCATCAACATTAGTGAAGCTCATCCCAACATAGGGAGACACAACTTTATCACATGATTGTGGTATACATTCGTTAGATATTAAGTTGTCATCAATCATAGTACATGTTCCCTATCATCCTCTACTAGTAAGACATCATCCAGACCCATCACATTGCATGCTTCTAAGTCATTCATCTAAAAAACAAATAAAATAAATAAATTTATTATGACAATGACATAGTTATACAACATATATTATACTTTTGACTGCATGACCACTGTAAGGTGTGTAAAGTTTCATGTCCTGCACACTATGCCCACTAAAAGGACCTCCACTATAAAAGCTTTGTTGATCTATAAATACTTGAAATTAACTAATCTTCATAATTATTTTGTTATACTTATATATTAACCTTCTCATTGCATTACTGTTACCAGTTAGTAAAACTTTCCTATCATGCCTACTATGCCCACTAAAATAACCTCCATCAAACAAGCCCTAAAAATGACCTAAAAATTGAATGGGTTTAACAAATAAATTTTTTTAGAAGCATAAAGTTTCCATTGTTTCCATATTTTTTTACCCTCACCTTTGTACTTCAAATATATGTGGCATAAGTGTAGTAATTTTGAAAACATTCCACTGACAAAGAAAACCAAGAATGGAAAACAGAGTTATTTAGTGCATTTAGTGCAACCAATTATTCATAACTCAATGCAGCAAATTGGGGACGACATTAATTTTGCGAATAAAAATAAAATAATAAAAGAAGATAACTCACTTGTTATTAGGGTATGCAATAGGTTTTTGTTAAGCTTGGAGCTACTCCATAAACATTTAATGTTTCATCCCCTACTTTGATTTCAATCCATTGAAACCCTACCTATTTTTGAACGCGTGAAGGTTGAATGTTGTAAGAAGCATTTAATTTTGTTGTGTGCGGTGGGTGAAGGACACTTTATTGCAATGACATAGTATGCAAAACTTTGATGTGTACATAAAGCTATTGAAGGGCAATCGGTAATTTATGGTCTTAATTTCTATATAATATTTTAATGAGCCATTAATTAAGCAAACCAAAAAGCAAGACCTCTAGATTACCTTTAAAAAGCTAGATTCGCCTTAGATTTGTCCCAATAAACTTTCAACAAAACTTCATTTCCTTTCACATATGGATCCTTAGGAGGCCCTTGCTATTGACGGTGAAGTTTTGAAGGAATTTCTTGAATGGTGCAAGTCGAACACCCATATAATCCCTGGATCAGCAGGAAATGTCCAAGCTGTGCTTCTGAAGAGGCAGGCAATTACATGATTCAGACAACACACATGATTTCATGAATAAAATGGCTACTGCGAGTCATGCACAAGATTTTTATTCAAAGGGATGGAAGTGAGCGGAATTGTTCGTAAAACACCATGGTTAGCTTCCTCTCTTATTATTAATAGGGTTTATTATGATTATATTGTGAATGTCATTTTAATGAATACTTTCATGCAATAATATGTAGCATTAATTGAGGATGGAGGCATAAAAAATATTACTCCCTGACAAAGAGGAAGTCATTGGATAGATTGTCCTTCGTGCCATGTGTTGTTAAAGAATGCAAGCCAAACGACCTTAGGGACATGCTCATCATTGTTAAGGTGAGTTTTTAGTTAGCCATTATGGTTAAGTTAAATAATTCCATTGTAACCATTTGGATCATTAAATTTTTCAGGACCTATCTGATACCACCAAAGGTAGTGTCCACAACAAAGTGCTCAAGGATGCTGAATTTGGTTCAGACATTGGTGTTGGATTTGTCCTACTCTTGAAAGAAGTAAAAACACTACATCAAAATTTAGGATTTCATCTTTATTGACATGACATACTCTTATTAATAACAATGGATGCTTATTGAATGCATAGGTGGCCAACCCAATGTGGACTCAAATGTGCAATGAAATGAAAACCCAAATCAAAGCCCAATTGTGGAAGTAAATGTCCAGGCCAATGTGGACCCAAATGTGCAACCCATTATGGATGTCAGTGTGGAGGAAATACTGCATAGGATGGTTCCTCCACCAACAATTAATCCATGTTTTGAGGTTGGGGAAACCTCCAAGGACGGATCATTTGTTTTGGATAATATTTCCCTTTCTTAATGTTGGATAACTATTCACTGTGGGATGACTATTTAATGTGTTGTATTTGTGTGGTTTTCAAATTGAACTGGTTGTTTTATTGTTGCCATATGTAGTTTGAACTTCTTCACTATATGTGTTTGAATCAATGTACTAAGTGTATGCTTTTAAACTTATTTTGTGCACTTTTCTTTGAACTCATCCCTCTGTCACTGAAACAACATAACCGGATAAGGTAAGTTCATAGGTAAAATAACACACTCATCACAACTCTAGAAGCATGTAGTGATGACCAACTAACAATTAAGTGGTGATTGGTGCATAACTTTTTGTACAAGCTCACAATCTCAGATAACCCATAAAGGAGAAAATATTAAAATGGTAATTCCATGTTTTGAGGGTTATTTATTTGACAGGTAGTTTACTGGGCCATCACAATATGAGATCACCAATGGGGTATAAAATATGATCACAACCTTTAGAAAGTCATACCATGCTAATAAATTGTTTTCAAGGTTAAATAATATTCGGGTGGTTTAAAATGGGATAACTTGTCCAAATTATCCCACATCACATGACCTCATTTCACTGCAAATATTACTTGGTGAGCAATTAACAATTAAGTGGTTATCTGCTTATCACTTTTTGTACAAGTTTACAATCTTAAATCACCCATAAAGGAGAAAATATGTGCAACACCTTTAATTATATGAAAAGTAGTTTATTGTGGCATTACTTGGCCAAAATAGCCAACGTCACACAAGCTTATTTGACTGTAAACTTTATGTATTCACCACTCCATAATTAATTGGTGACCTACTTATCATTTTTTGTACAAAATCAGAATCTCAGATTTTACAAAACCAATTTTACTTTATTCTTGACCACAAAAATATGGTTCGCATACCTGATAAGAACATAACTCAAAGCATTCAATACAGAAAATATGTATACAAAACAATAATGCAACAGCAACACAAAAACTTTCGATCCATAACTCTCATTGAAGGTATACAATTGATTTAAACTTACATTAGGTAACAGTGCATTTCAAAATTACAAACTTATTAATACAAACACTAACTAATGATACCATATTTTATATATATATGAACTACTTATTGTGCTTCCTCCTATTATAAGTTGCAAAAGGATGTCTTATTGCACAACTCTTGAAATACTTACATGGCTTATCCTTATGTCTTAAATATGTATTGCTTTGTTGGGATTGGTCACCCTCATCATTTCCAACATCTACTGCTTGGGCAAATTCATCCAGGATACCATCACCAAAATCAACACTGTCAACATGAACAGACCCTTCACACAATTAACAAAAAAATAGGTAAAGCTTTCGGATGGGTACTATGAGGTGTACGCATATCATTACCCGGTTGCCCAAATTTCTTTTGCCAACTCTGACAAATATTCTCTTCACCAATTTGAGCTACAGTTTCTTCACCAATCTCAATAGATTTATCTTCACCTCCTTCATGCCCAACATTTGCTTCACCCCATTCAACCAAATTCTCTTCACCCTCAGGGTTATGGACTTGTTTCTTCCTGTCACTGATCACTGCTTTCAAGTTAAAAAGTTTCGTCTGTAGATTTAGTAGAACTTCTTCTTGTTGATCAACTTCTTTCATTAAGTTACATCTACTCCCAACATTAGTTCGACGTCCATATTCCTCAAAACCTTCTCTAACAAAGGAATTCTTGAGCTATTTTGTAGAGGCAACAATAGTTGAAATAACCCGCAACATTATACAACATCAACAACTAACTACATATCACACAATAGTGAAAACTTAACATGTAAACCAAATCAAAGCATACCATGTTATCTTTCAGACTCCTTCTAATTACATTTTCACCTACTTTAACATCCATCCAATGCAAGATTCTAGGAAACTTCATTGTCACACATCCTTCATTTGATTTTATAATCAAAAAAATGATCAAAAGACCATAACTGAAAATATAGAAAGAAAAGTTAGTCACAACTCATCAACAAATACTTTCAACTTAAGATATGAAATAAAAAATATATATTTTAAAATTAAATTACCTGTAACAAATAAACACAACCAACTAAATGGAAGTTTTTGGTACTTGGTTTGTCCCTCAATAATGTTTTAGCTTTAGAAATGCTTTGAACCAAATACTTATAAACCACACCACCCCAATACTAGGAAAGTCATCAACAATCTTGAACAAAATAGAAGAAACTCTTCCACTTCGATTGGGCAAAAGAAACTCAAAAATTCCTAACAAAAGATAAAGCTTACAAAAATAATCTAAAGAAAGGTCTTTAATACTTTTTACTATGTAATCATATAACATCTCAACATCTACAACTTTGTCAAGTCCAAATAATTTCTTGCATTCACTATCTAACCCTTCCCCGTTTAAATCAATGAACTCACTAACAACCCTTAAACCTAAACTAAGACATACATTCAGTAAGTTGAAAACAACAACTTCTTTACCCATGTCAAACCCACCAAGCCCCCACCCACCTACTAATTAGAGGACTCAAAAGATTCCTAGATATCTTCACAAAATCTTTCAACTCAACCAACCATGCAAATGGTGTTGCTTGAATACATGACTTTTGTTCCTCTATTAATTTCTTATTCAAACTACCAATCAATTTGGTCCAGCAAGAATGCCTCAAACAAATCTGGAAAATGGAACAATGAAAACCATATTCAAAAAATGTCATTTCTAATGAAAAGCAAATGTAAATGCAAATGCAAATATAATCAATTCAAAAATATATCATAGCTTACATTCTGCACTTAAATCACTTCTCTTATTGACTACACTCATAATTATCAACTGAATAAACATTTGAGGCAACCACAAAAATAAGTATAAATTAAATCAATGCATTTGTACTCACTATAAAGAACTTCACTCAAGCATAAAACAAAAATGAAATAATTAGTTAAGGTAACTAAAGTCACCAGAACATAGCAACCACATCATGTTTTAAAATAACATTATCAATTTATTAACTACACACTACATTACAGACAAACAATTAACTCACACAATGACAGTCAAATATATTGCATAGGATTAACAATCATACAAATACATCAACTTAAGTTAACACTTCATTTAACTCAGGTCCACAAATATGTGATTCATTTCCAACAAAATACGTAAGCAACCTTCTTTGCCTACAATCATCAAATAAGTATCTATCAAATAATTACGAATAAACAATTAATACGAAAAATGAAGTAAACTTAACTTCATCCACAACTACAAAAAGGTCCCACAACCCTAAAGCCATTGCATCCAAAACAATAATCCTTCAACCAATTGAAACTGCAACCACTACTTTTACTGCCACATAATTCTTTAATTAAATAATTATAAATTAAAAAAAGAAAATCCACATATGCTTGCCACATCAAGGAGTCAACTTGGAGTCAAAAAAATGGTAGTTAACATACCATTATCCTTATTTTAAATGTGGTCGATGGATATGAGATATATTAATTAAATTAAAAAATAAATAACTTTAAAAAAAAGTGCAGTGTAACACACCTAGCTAAAGTTATGGGTTAGTGGTCTAGGGTTTGATTCCTGATTATATTTTAAATGCATGATCTGTTATAATTCTTTTATAATTCTTATATTTTATATTTTAAATATTTCTTTTATAATTCTTTTATAATTCTTTTATAATTCTTTTATAATTTATTTTGAATGCATGATCTGTGTAAATATTATTTGAAATATTTGTTATGCATGGGTTTGACAAGATAAATGTAATAATTTGTTTGGTTTGGAGACTTTGCTTGATTCTTGGTGGTTATGTGTTTGAACCTTGGTTAGTGCAAAATGCATACATATTACTTTCCTTTTTGGTTCTTTGTGGTGCTCTTAGGAAGGTGAAAAGGTGAAGGTAGATTCATTCTGGTCACAGGCACGGGGAAAATAATCGATCTTTAAGGTAAATTAAGGGTTGAGGTAGCAGGAATTAACATGGATATTAAGGAAATAAGAGGAAGAAAAAAAGTTATTTGTCTAATAGTTTTAAAACTGACCATATCTCTCCAAATATTTTCTAGATATTCATCACCACTATAAAATATAAATAATATTTATGATTATTGTAAAGATATTTGAGAGATTTCAACAACTAAAAAGTCAAATCCAAGCTCAATCCAAGTTCTATGTAAAGAGACCAATGGGAAGTAGAAAAAACAAGTTCGGAACATCCGACTTTAGGAATCTGTTAGGGGGGCCAAATTTCATCCTCTCTCTCCACTCTCTTCTTTTAGTTTGATGTTATTTTGATTCCATGGAGGGTTAAGCTTTAAGGGTTAGTTTTGTTGTAATTTCTTAATTGGATTCTAAGGTTAGATGAATAAATTTGTTCGTTCATTTGATTCTTGTTGTAATTATTTCATTTATCTTTTGGTTCTTAATCTAGTAAAAGTAAAGATTTTTACATTGTAGCGAGTTAGCACAATGTTAAATATACATAACATAACAATAATATGAGTCCAAGGGCTTTTAAATGTTAATTAAGATGTTACTTTGGATAAATTTAGAAACTTTCATATGATTGAATGAGTTTTGCTAATATTTGAGAAGTAACTTTGATTAAAGGAGAAATTTTTTATTAGAATTAATTAAGAAGTTACTTTGGTTAATCAGTTTTTTACTATATATAAGAGGTAAAAGAAAACATGACTAAGTATACTAATAACTATTTGAGAAGTTACTTTGATTAAATTTACTATAATTAATCTGTAAAGTTTTTGCTTTTGATTGAAAAATTACATTGGTTAAAAGTGAGGACACCAACAACTTAATTGAGAAGTTACATTGATTAATTTAAATCTTAGACAAAAAATCAATAACAATAATCTTTCGGAAACCAATGATGAATCCTATTTTGAAAAATCAATGGAATCAACTTATTTTCTTTATAATTATTTTTATATCTTTTTATTTTTCTCCAATATTATTTTATTTGACTAACATATTTTGTATAGTTTTTATAAGAAGTAATTTGTTAGAAATCAATCCCGTGTTTGTTGGGAGACGACTTAGGCTTGACTTTACCCTTTCTATTACGTTGACTACTTTCTTAATAATACTGAAGTTGTTATAGATAATTAATATTATTTTTATCATGTCAACGACATCGTCAAATTTTGAGGGTTGTTCTACAAAGTTATATTTTTGGGTTGTAAGGAGTGGTGAGGCAACCGGGGTTGAAAGTGATCACAATAATTGTTAAGTCAAGGAGAGCAAAGAAAAAGTCATCTTCTGGTGCATAAAACTTCTATTGGAAGGAAGAAAACCTTTGTTTTAGGAGATTCCAGATGAGGGGAGTTAATCCTTCTATTCATTATTTTGTGACTGTGTATGGAGAATTGGGTGCATTTGAAATATGAAATTATAAAGGGGATTTTCTTTCGAGGTGATGGAATATGATAACAAAATTTTTTTAGTGGTTGAATTCATGATGGAAGTGTGAAATGTATCTTTTGGGATTAAGATTATGGTGTAAGGAAAGATATTTTAAGTCTATAATTACTATCATTTTTATTGGTGAATATGAGATGAGATGCGGAAGTGATTTTGGTCCATTATCTTCTGTTGGAATGATGTTGAAATATCTGGTTTGTGATTGGATGTTTTTTCTTTTTTTCATTCCTATGTTGATGTGATAAGATATTCATGGTCTTGGGGTATTGTTCGTATGTAAGGAAATTTGATTTGTTATGATGAGTTGGTGGCTTGGGAGAAGTGTTTTTTTATAGAAGAAATATGTGTTGGAAATGTTTGGATGGCAGAAATTGCATAAGAGGTAAGTTGAGTTAATCCTTATTCATGTTCATGTATGCAATAGGTTGTGATCATGTTTCTTTTGTTATTGATAATTGTTGTACAGTTGATGCTTTAGGATTTGATATTTTGGTATTGTGAATATGAAATTGGAAGTAACTGGTGGTGGAATTATGTGCTAATTGGTAAGTGGAGAATTTTATAACTCAATGAGAATGTGGACATGAGAAAAAAGGGTGTTAAGTTATATGAAGATGTTTGAATTATGTATGTGCGGTATGGTTCTCTTTTATTTCAGGAATTGGTAAAGGTTGAGTAAGTATTGGATGAGAAATTTTGTATAAGATTTTTCTTAATGTATATGGTGCCAAAAGTTAAGTAAAATGGTAAGGACAAATGCTAAGATGTATGATAGTGCAAAACATTAGAGAGTGGGAGGAACTTCTTCCCCACATAGAGTTTGCCTACAATAGGGTTGTGCATTCCACTACTTCTCATTCCCCTTTTGAGGTTGTGTATG
>Ga0214545_1008282_pt1 | contig 16734 bp, 10 predicted proteins | sample CNSS4metaG_FD_160064 | JGI IMG/M metagenome (GOLD analysis project Ga0214545, IMG submission 160064) | Root nodule microbial communities from cowpea collected in UCLA plant growth center, Los Angeles, California, USA - CNSS4 | ecosystem: Host-associated > Plants > Roots > Nodule | place: USA... | reverse complement strand
ATATTATATTATATTATATTATATTATATTATATGTGTAAATATATTATTTATTTATATATATTTTTTAGATTATTTAATAAATTATAAATAGTTTAGTAATTTAAGCGGGGACGGGTATTTGGGCGTGTATATATATATCCTCATCCCCATCCCCATCCCCAGTTGAAAATTTCGGGTATTATCCATACCCAGTCAAAGCGGGGATTCTCCGTCAAAGCGGGGATTCCCCGTCAAAACGGGGACGGGTTCGGGTGATACTCACAGGCACGGGTTTATTTACCATCTCTAGTCGAGATTCCCTTCTGTCAATACTATGTTTCACCTCTGATTAAGAAGGAGTTAAAAACCTACTTAATTGATAGTGGAAATAAGTTAATTCTAGTTTAACTTCTTTAAACTCTTAATCTATAAAGTTAATAAGTTAAGTGTAATTGAGAAGGAATTAAGATTACAATAAAATGAATTAAGTGTAATTGCTTATACCAACTAATATTTGGATAATTTAAAGAAGAATTTGACCAATAATTATATTAATTTAACCAAAATATTGCATTGGTCTGATTAAAATGGTGTCATCTTGAAGAAAAAAAATTGTCATGTATCTCCATCATGTTCATTCACTCTTTTAGAGTTGTCTCAGGCTTAGTAATTTTCACTTAACCACAATTGAATTATTTAACCAACTTGTTTAACCAATCATGCGTTTCATCTAAATACACAAATATCTTGACAATTGATTCTTTGTCTTATCACAAGGTTATAAATGATGATTATGGAGATTTCATAAGTCCTTTTAATAGTTGTGTAGTGTTGGGTGTACTACAGTTATCATTTTGGTTTGGACATGAATTTAACCAACAATTATACTAATTTAACCACAATATTGTACTAGTTTAACAAATGTGTTACTGTCAAAATTATAATTAAATATATAGTGCAGAAGTAGAATAGATATACACAACATAGAAATGTCTATTAATCTTCTTCTTTTTCTATATTTATCTTTATTTTCTAATTAATATCATGACATAAAATGATTATGAGTTATGTTATGATGAAACCTAAATGATGGAAGTTTTGGAGCATGATTCAGAAGAAGCAACATTTGCTCTACACAAATTTGTGACCCAACATTACAATATTTGAAAGCATTACTTCGTTTTGTCAACAACTTCAATCATTATAGAACTCACAACAACAATATATCTACAGTTGTGATTAATGTGTTAAGAATAATGCAATGGACCTATATAGTTCCATTTAAAAAATATGAATGAATTTATTCGAACAAAATATTTAAAATGATAAAAAAAAGTTTAAAATCAATTCAAATTTAAACATTTAAAATTCTCTAGAATGCTATGATTTCTCTATCAGTATATGTAATTTTAAAATTTGTTAAACATATAGGCACTTAAATTTTGTAGACACAAAAAAGGAAGTTTCAAAAGTTTCATTGATATTAAAAGGTGTTACGCCACACTTTAATTAAAAATATTAAATAAGATAATAGTAAATCCACATCCCGTCTTAACAAATACTCTATTAATACTTATTATTTTCTATAGAATTTATCTTCGCTCCTTGTTAGTTTATTGAAAATATTACTTCCGAGATATAAACAAAAATATTGTATCGTGATAACTTGATAATGTAATGAAAATATTACATCAATATTTTTGTAAAAAGCATTAAAATCGCTTTTTTGGAATTTGATTTTAAAAGATGTTTTACTTTAAAAAACAATTGCTCATAAGATTTTGTTTTGGAGTATTTTAGTTATATAAAATTTTTGGTTAAGTTAGTGGTTTGGATTAATGAAATTGAGGTGGGTAATATGAAAGTGCATAATTTGTGATTAAATAATAAATGCGAAAAAACGAATTGGTGTGGAGTGTAATTTGAATAAGTGTTTGGTTTGGAATAGAGTATGATTAGGGATGGCAACAGGTCGGGTCGGACACAGATAGTGTCTATCCGCAACCCGATCCGCTAAAAAGAAATCTGTCTGCTACCCATCCGTTTACCCATCGGGTATCCGTTTAAAAAATATCCGCGGATATTTTTAAAACTCGCGGGTACTCGTGGATACCCGATACCCGTAAATATTTAAAAAATATATATTTTATAAATTTTTTAATATAAAATTCTAAAAAATAAAATATAAATTAAATTAAATTATAATTATAATTAAATTTGACATAATAAAATATACTGTTAATTTTAATTTTAATTAAATTTAACTTAATAAAATTTAAATTAAATTTTAATTTTAATTTTTTGCGGGTAACCGGTATCCACGGATACGGATAGTATGATAACCATACCCGACCTGTTTATAAGCGGGTATTAAAATACCCGCTACCCGCGAGTTATAAATACCTGCGGGTAGTAACTATCTGCCGCAGATTTTATCCGCAGATATCTGCGGGCGCATTTTACCATCCCTAAGTATGATGTATGAATAGAAAGAAGTTAAGGAGGTAAAATGAAAATTCCTTTGGTGTGTGTAGGGATGGCAAGGGTTCAGGTCAGGCACAATAGTATCTACCTCCAATCCAATTTGCAACAAAAAATTTGTCTATTACTCGCCCATTACTTACACAGGTACTCATTTAAAAAATATCTGCGAGTATTTTAAAATTCGCGGATACTAGTAAATACCTGTAAATATTTAAAAATATATTTTTATAAATATTTAAAATTAAAATTAAATAAAATTATAAAAAATTAAAATTAAAATTAAATATAATTTAAATTTAAATTTAAATTTAATTTAATCTAATAAAATATAATTTTAAATTTAATTTAATAGAACATAATTTTAATTTTTTAATAGGTAACGGGTCCTCGTGGATACGGATAGTATGATATCTACACCCAATCCGTTTATAAGTGGGTATTAAAATACCCACTACTCACAAATAGTAAATACTTACAAATACTAACTATCTGTCATAGATTTTATCCGTGAATACTCACGGACACGGATATTTTTATCATCCAGATGTGTATGTGCCTAATAGGGTTGATTTTATAAAGGAGGGTATGTACTAGGAAGACGTTGCTTTATGCTTTGTCCTTCTGCCATTTTATTATTATTGTATAAAGGTGATTAACCTTTTCATAGCAGCAAAAAAGAAAGAAAAATAAAGACACAGAATTGACCTCCCAACAATATACAATAGATAGATTACCTGCATCCAAGCACATGCCAAGCCACACAATGTTTCTTTTGCCGCTATATGCCTAATTTTAATTTTATTACACCAACTCCGATTATAAAAATTAATACTTTTTTATTTTATTACATCATCCCTTACATTATATGTCACTATGTCACACGTGCGGTGGGAAACAGGGCATGTAACAACCCGTGCTCATTTTCGTTCTTCCCTTTTAAACGTCACAAGGGAAATTGAGTTTGGTTGGGAATTATTTCGACAGGAATAACACCATTTCTTCATGCACCTCATTTTTTCTTTCTGCACCTCTACAAAACCCTTTATCTCCTACATTCAAGCCTGTACACCCTTTACAATCAAGCTTTCTACTTCCCTTCTAACGTCGACGCTTTCTTATTTCCTTACATGTGCAACGCTCCAATTTGAGGACTTTTTTTTTCAAATTTTTATTGTATTTTGGATTACACTCTCTATAATACAATTTTTAATTTAAAAATATATTTTAATTATGTAATCCAAAATACAATAAAAAAAAACACATTTTGAATTATACAATTTATAATGTACTTTTTTATTACATTTTGGATTGTACAATCTATAATATATTTTAAAATCTAAAATTACATTTTAAATTATATAATCTAAAATGTGATTTTTTTTATTACATTTTAGATTTATAATACATTATTTTTATTTTTATTAATTATAATAATAATAGAATATGAAATCTTTTTGTTCATTATCTAGATTCATTGTATTAATTAGTAAAAAAATCCTTCAATATTATTAAGCATAATTAAAATATTATAATACTAATATCATAATTCGTTCATTAAACATACATTAATGCCAAATGAAAGTACAAATACCAATCAGAAAATTTTCATTTTTAGGGATTATTCTCACAAATAGTTTTTATTTATTGTCTAAATTCATTGTATTTTATTTATTAATAAAAATACTTCTTTGATATTATTAAAAGTAATTTAATATAATGTATCTTTTAAATACATTCCGGATTGGAAATGTTTTATGGGGTGCGTAAGGAAAAAAAAAGAAGATGAAGGAAGAAATGCACAGGCATAAACCTGTCCACTAAGCATAGTGGGCGTTTTTCATAATCATTCTGATTCCCATTTTCTGTTGAATTTCGTATATACTTCATTTCGTTTGGATTAAGGAGGAACAAATTTTAATCGCACCATGCCTTCACTTAATTGTTGCTACTCAACCATCGATTAGACTCGAGAGAATATGCTACAGTCAGGCAATATCTAACTATCAAAAATGAAGTTGGATATTCCATAGGAATTTTGTGCTTTAGAAAATAATTTATTAAACTACACCGGAAACTATTAACTCTCCAATTGATCCCATTTCAACGCAGTTTAAATGTGTGGAGTCTGGGAGAAAAAATAAACATAGTAAACATTTTTACGGCATTATAAATAAATATTATTACTATAAATAATAAAGTAAAGAGTTCAAATATTTAGTTAATTTTACTAAACATAGATGTATTAAATAGTTTAATTATTTCTTTTAAAAATCTACACTATTTCTATTCGCAAACATTTTTTTACGTCATTTTCAGTTCATTAATATCTCTTCTATTCCTTTTCATTTCATTATTTTTTTCCCTCTATATTACACTTATCATCCCAACAAGGCGTAGGTGAATGCATAAGATATTACAAAACCGGTAACTATATGCCCTAAGCTTTCTTCTACTGTTCAGTAAGTTACATAAAATACAGACACCCATAATGCGGGGGGAAATGAATGAATTTGAATATGGCATGCGCCTTCTGTGGATTGGAAAGCAAGTAATCGTGGTGTAAGCTCTCCATATTTTGGGTGTAATCTCGATTTTAGAGGAACATGTACAAGATCAAATATTGCCAGAATAGATCTCCGAAGGACTAGCCCACATGAAATCCTGTTGACTGGAAATTGCTAGATAGATTTGGCAGTTTGAGAGTTGCAATTACACCACCAGCCAGAGCACAAAATGAGGCCAGAACAAAGGCAGGAATGTTGCCACCACCAAAGAGAGCATCCCAGGGACCACAACCAAGGGATATAATCATCTAAAGATGCCAATAATATATCAAAACCGAATTCACAACAATTACAAGAAACTCCAACTCTAAAGTGTAAGATGTCATCAAGGAAAACTAATTCAAAGCTATAATCAACCATTGATTGGTCGCAGTGCCAACAGTTTCATCCCCATATCATACAAAAAGAATAAGAAACTACAAAACAGAACGAAATGAATGAAGAGGCAAGTTTAGGATAGAGGGAAAAGTCTTTCACCTTTTGTTTTTATATGTTCAACCATTAATTTGGTACCACTATAATTGAACAAACTTTACTGTTTAGTCTCATGTAAAAATCATCTTTTTTTAGTTCTTGTACATACTATTGTAATCCATTTTAATTTCTATGAATTTAAACAATAGATTAACAGATTAAAAATGGTATGCATTAAAAGTAAAAGTGAATGAAATAACGAGTAAGGATTAAAATGGCTGAATTATAACTATACGGACGGACTAAAAGACAAAATTTGTACAACTAGAAGGACTAGGCGAGTAATTAAACCTTTTATTGATATTCAATGTGGTTTTTCAGTTATCAATAAATTTTATGCACCCTGTTCTAAAATAAAGTCCATTGGAATTGTGTCCAAAAATAGTAATAAGGAAGAATTTTGGAGAATTAATTGCATAGGAAAGATAAAAACACCACATTGCACAACATTAATGTAGTAGTAATAGTATGAACAGACACATGTAACCATGATAAAACAATATAAAACACGAAAGACAATTTTGTAACTTCCAAAGGCTCACTCTAAGAAAGGTGGAGTAACAAACAGTAATACTAGAGAAGAAGAAAAAGAAAACTACCTGAGGAACAACAATTGCAAGATTTAGAACTCCTATGGCCAATCCTGCATAACCAACAAGCATCTTGAGATCAGAAACTTTAAAAGACCAAATATTCAGCATATCAAAATTATCTACAACAAATACCAACCTTGGCCACCTCCTGAATCAGCAGTCAACTCTGCTGTGACAGCAAAGGGAACACTATAGGTAATCTGCCACAAATATGGGAAATAATCATGTCATGAATGAACTCCCTTAGATATTTAATAAAGATAATAGAATGGTTTCTTCAGAAAATCTAAAAGGAAACGGAATCTGATGGTGCAACAAAATAGTTTAAATGTAAGGATCAAACAACTCATACTAACCGCAAGAGGAAAACCAAGAAGAACAAAAACAACCAAGGAAGCAATCTTGATTGCTACACTTGCTCCAATTACATGTTCTATCCCTCCAGAATGATTTCTAGTGGAAATCAGACTAATGATAGCAGTGCCAGCCATGCAGACAAAGACAATAAAATTGCTCAGTGCCCATACCAATTTCGTGCCCATCCACTTACACATTGGTTCAATGAAGAAAGAGCTAATTCCAAGGACAACCTATAAAGCCATAAAAACAGCACCAGATGACATGGATCAGATCAGTAATTGGGCGGGAAAATCCAAAACCCAAATTTAACAAAAAGATAAAAAGAGTTCTAGATCATCGTCAGCAAAGCTTGTGAGAAATCTCTCTATGAAAACATGCTCAATCTTGAGTTCTTACTGAATTCAATAGCAAACCAAATGCACCTTCTCTAACACCTTGATCGTAAAGATCTATTTCAGAAGTGCCCCCTTTTGGATCACCATGATAAACTTCTCTCCCCATCCAATCCGTGTCAAACAGAAAGAAGGGAAACCATGACAACTGCAGAAAGACACATGATTGAAGGGAACATAAAAATGATTGCATATAGGAAGCATCACAGCACAAAACTAATTGCCTTCACAACCGACTTGAGAACACAGATAGCAGAAACCTTCACAAATAAATACTGCAGTACCTACCCAAGTGAGAGCCATTACGATCAGGACAGAATGCATAGCAGGAGGCAAATGCCTTAAACTTGTCAACAAGTTTACCAATACCGCTCCAGGCCCATCCATTACATTTTCAGTATCATCTTCCCCAGCTTTGAAATTCCTATGATTTAGCTCTGCCTCTTTCCCATTGTGATCTTCAGTTCTCTTGTCATTGGATTCACCCATAACAGATAAAGGTCTTGATTTTGAAAATTCAACACCATTTTCTTGTTGTTCATCCAATAAAGGAGAAGAATCTGACAACCGGTGATGTTGCTTTGCAGTAGTAAGTGGAACCTCATCAGCAAAATATAGGGTGACAGATGTGCATAATGCCAGAAACACCTGCCAATATTGTATATCGAATTTCAAGCTATTATATCAATTATGCATTAAAACTTTTAAGTTTAACGGTATGTGATTTAACTAGGAAGATCATTAAGCTGATGACTGAACGCCAAAGGGCACAAACTTTTCCTAATAGTGTTTCTCTTTGCTTTCATTAAAGAGTGCGGTCCGCAGAGATGTTGTTGCCTCATAAGATAATGCAGGTAAAGATTTTATCGTCCCACGAGAGAATTAATAAAACTAAATGAATATAAAGACTGCCATACAAACTGGAAGAGCTTAGTTTTCAGTACTAAGGAAAAGGAAAAAAAAAAAAAAATAGTCATTCTAAGATAAGTCATGCTTATGATGTCAGACAACCGACAACATATACTAACAAGTAAAATATGAAGGTCCAATCAAGCAGAATTTAATAGTAACCTACCACAGCCACAAGAAATGCTGCCTTAAGATTGCCACAGGCTTCGCAGCAAGCTCTTGTGGTCAAGAAAGGGAACCATCTGCTTAGACAAGAGAGGGTAAAGCATTAGTATCAAATATAAACAGAACAACAGTACAGTATACAAAGTCAAAACCAGCATATTTCTGGAAAAGCAACAATAACAATAACAAAACCCAATTCCTAACTTTGGATTTACATTAATCTATTTATCAAAGCCACTTCCGGAATTCATTATGTAGACTACACTATTTCTCTCAAAGGGCTAAATTATTGCATAATGCTTTCACAAGTGTAAAACCAAATCTCCCTTGTCTTGTTTCCCATTACTGATTTAATAAGAACATATATCAGATATTGGTGACAGAAAAAAGATATAAATAAGCACAAGAGATAAGCCAAGTCTCACTTGTTCCACTTTCCACTAGCACCAGAAGAATATCCTAGGATGTTCCCAGCTGCCATCCATGAGCAAAATATAGCATTTGCCATATTACGTTGATCAGGACCTATATAAGCAAAATTTTAGTAGCACGACGTCTCCTCACTACCCAACAAACAAGTATTTTGTACAATATGAAAATCAATAATCCCATGGTGGGTGTTGAGAATTTGAACAAAGAAAACAAGTGAGGCGGACAAACTTTACCAGACAGATCAGCCAAAAGTGCTCGAGCAGGACCCTACAAATTCAATTGGAGAAATGAAGGATATTAAATTTTCTGCTGCACAACTGCATCTGTACAAAAAAGATAATATATAATAAAGAACATACCAATTTATTTAACAAGCTTACCTGCACCGTGTTGTTAGCAAGGTCCAGCATCCAGAACCCAAGAATAAATACAAGTGCAGCCCTTGTTCGGGTTCCTTTAAATGTTCTACAATTTCAGATATATGAATTTATTAACGCCTAACTGAGGTCACATAGGAGAAATTCAAGAAATCGAAGAAATAAAATGAGCAAGAAAAGAACAAAAGGTTGGCAACAGTAACCTGCAATGCTCGTGTGTATCACCTAATACATATCCAATGTCTGCAGAAAATCCGATTAATATCACCTAAATTACAAGACTTGACTTAGCTTATATATAACGTAGCGTAGAAAAGTAAATCAAAGTAAACAACCAATGTCACCGATGCTTACAGCCACAGCTATCATAAGAGATCCTGCCAGAATGAACGGCCGCCTTCTGCCGAACTTCGATGTACATTTATCACTCCAAACACCAACGCAGGGTTGAACCTTAACAAAAATTAAGGCAAACATATGACTTACTGGTTCAAAAGCAACAAGAACAAAAGCATAAACTTGTTCGCATCAACCCGTCAACATTCCAGAAAAAGTGATTCATAATGCGAATCCGTTACTGCTTTATTTCAAAGAACAAATTACAGTACACAAGAACGAAGCAGCAAGAGAAAAACATGAATGAACAAGGAGTTAGGCACACAAGCCTATTCATCGTAAAATAGATAAATTCGTTCAACATAGCATTAACTAATGCTGTAAAAACAGAGAACACAACACAAGCATACGTTCAACTGAAAACAGAGATAATGACTGCATTTGTCAATAAGATTAAAGGAAGAGTGTAACATACCACAAGGCCTGTAATGGGGCCACAAAGCCAGATAAAAGAAGAAAAAGCATGACCTATTCCCAACGTCTGCGCCAAAAGTAACAACAATGCACATAATTAATCAGGAAGTCACGCTCCAGACACACATTGCAAATTCAACAACTAACATAGAAACAAATCCACATTTCAATTGCAATAACAAATCGAAGAGCGAAAGAGAAGGATCTGGTGAAACACGCAACCGCGAATATCGGACCTGAATGTAGGGCGTTAAGAGAGAGAGCTGCAAGGCCCAACCGAATTGGACGCCAGCGGCTACGGTGCAACTGAGAACGAGATTGACCAAGGAAGCTTTGTTGCTTGGCGGCGAAGGCGAGTGAATTGACGGCGGCGAGTTTACGTGGATCCGCTTGCCGCGGTGGTCAACATCTACGAGTTCGAGTTCGAGTTCGGGAGCGGAAGAATCGTCGTGGAGATTCTTGTAAGGAACGCGGATCGACACCGTTTCTGACTTCCCCGCCATCACCACGCGCCTCTGGACATTCACGCGGATCGAGGTCCCGAACGCGAGAGACTGAGGAAGAGAGAACGACGACGTTTAGGGTTTCTTTTTATCTGTGTTTTTCTGCGAAATGGGACTGTGAATCGAAATGAAAGGAAGAAGGTCAAAGAATTTGGGCGGGTGAAGAAAAGAAAGAAGAAATGGAGGCTACCATGGTCGCAAGGTAGATATGATCTGCTCCGTTGCAGCATCGTCAAGGATGGTACTCCCCCCTGCTTACACTGCCACGTGGCAAGATCGACCGCCGGTAGGTCTACGCTTTATTGAGGTGACCCACTTCTTTTGGAAACTCGAACTCATGATGGAAACAAATGAAGCAACCATAATTACTAATAAATAAATTAAGGAATTAAATAGTACAAGAGAATATAATTTGAGTAGCAGGTATTTCCATTTCTTAGTTTGCATAAGAATTTTAGCATTACTTACTTTTAGAATGTTGTTTAATTTAAAGCACTGAAAATGGTAAGAACTTATATTAAAAATATTGATAACACCTTCGTATTTCTAATGTTATAAATGCTTTTATGTATTAGAAATAAATTGTTATTATGTTATATGTTTACGTTTAGTCTTAAAGATTTATATTTACAATGTCACTGAATTTATTTTAACTTACATTTTGCATTAATTTAATTTCTCTTTTTTTTTTCGAACCGATTAAGTAGTTTTCAAGCCCAAACAATGTTAGTGTCATTTGAATAAAGTGACAAATTATTATTTTTAATTCAAATAGTAAGAAATGATGAACGAATTTTAAATAGGAAAATATTTAAGTTAAAAAATTTCGTAGAAATTTGATAAATTTTAAGGAATTTGTCAAAACAAGATATTAAGGTTTGAAGAAAAATGTATTTTATTTTTTGGTATTTTTGGTTAATAAGTTGGAGAAAAATAAAAATGTCCAATCTCACATGTTTGTTGTAGATAAGGATGCGGGTCGACTTGAATGCTTGTAAGTAAAAGTATAGGACGAATGGATTTTTTAGTTTGTTGGCTTATTTAGTCCATCCCGCACAACTTGTACATGTGCGAGTCAACAATAGGATGAGATGGACCATCTCACATAGCTCGCATAATTTAAATTGCAAAAAAGTTATGTTTTTAATATTAAATAGAAAGACAAATACGTCATGATACAACAAGGTGATTTGTAATCATTAGGTGTGTATAAGTATAAGGGTTATTAATTAAACATTCAGATGAATGCATGAACTTATGAAAGGTAGGGTATTGTTAGATGAGATATGAAAGCCATAATTTTTTTTCCAACTTCATTATTGAAAATAAAAAAAGAAGTTCATATATAGAAGACTTTTGACAATTAAGAAGGACTTAGAAAAATTATAACAACAACACAAATATCATTATTATGACTCTTAACTTACAACAAGAATATAAAGTCAATCTTAATGACATGAACACATATAAATGCGTATAACAACACAAATGTAATATATTATAAAGTTTTGAATGGAAATTGATTTTACATTATGGGGATTTTAAGAGGTAATTATTTTAGTAACGAATTTGAAATGTTTTATGATAAAAATAAGGAGTTTAGGAGTTTATTATTGCAATTTTCTATTTTCGTAATAATATCTTGGAAGTCTCAATCTTTAGGCATAGTTATTTGGATTATTGTTTTTTTGTTACCGTCTTTTATTTTTGCTAAGTGGGTTTTGTCTTAATTGTAATACAATTGTGTATTGATTGGTTATTTAAGCTAAGACTACTCATTAATAGAAATGAGTCATTTCTCTACAATTCAGTTTTCTATTCCTAGCATTAGTTAAATTGTCTCAACAATCTAGTATCATAGTCCCCATTGGGCCTGGTACGTCAAAGTCGTAGTCTCTGCATTCTTACCCTAGCATAGAAAAATGACCATTTGAGCATGCTAATGGAAATTTTCCTTCAATCCAAGGAATATTGGGAGCTAACCGAGCTTGGCTATGTTGCGACAATAGGCAACACAACATAGACAAAAGCACAACAAAAGAAGACTGATGACACGAAAGTAAAAGATCTTAAAGTGAAGAACTATCTTTTTCAAGCGATTGATTGAACTATTCTCGACACCATTCTTATAAAGGACACTTCTAAAGAGATATGGGATGTTATGAAGAAGAAGTTTGAAGGAAATGCAAGGGTCGAGAGATTTAATCTTTAAGCCCTTCATAGAGCAATATGCAAGACATTTCATCAATAGAAAGGGTTCATAACTCAAACCAACATGAATGCCAATAGGATGTTTATATTGTTGCATCAATCTTTGACTCCCCCAACACACTCTAATAAGTGTTTCCACACAAGCATTGAAAATTTATCTGACCTTTGATATCGCATGTATGAGCATTTGAGCTACAATGGCTTAAGAACACTGCTAAACAAGAACATGGTACATGGACTTCCTCAATTCTCTATGTCAATTATGACCTACTCTGATTGCATTAATGGAAAGAAACATTGTAATTGTCTTCAAAAGAAGAGTAATTGTAAAACAACTCAAAAATTTGAACTCATTCATTCATATATATATATATATATATATATATGTGGTCCCATCACTCCAACATCTAAAAACAACAAAAGATACCACTAGTACATTTTACGCTTTTTAACTCGGACTTTATGCCTCGGTCATAATGAAAACGAGGCATATAAACACGCGATGGCAGTTTTGTAATTTATGCAACATTTTATGCCCCGGTTACTAATTGACCCGAAGCAGAAACTAGTTTTATGCCTCGGTTCTAAGAGACCCGAGGCCTAAGGCCTCTCCAAAATTTCCCGCTTCCCGCTTTAAATTTAAAATAAAAATTTTATACACCAGTTGATATTGACCCGAGGCAGTAAGGCCTTATATGCCTCAGTTGTTTGAACTCGAGGCAATACAGCCCGTTAAAATGGCCAGCCTTAGGCCCAAATTCATTTCTTCAATCCTTTGGAAACCCTAAAGCCGCAAACCCACCAAGCTGCTTCTTCACCCTTCATGTTGCAAACTCCCCTGCTTCTTCATCCTTCATGCCGCAGACTCCATCAAACCCAACACTTCTCCTTCTCCTTCATTTCTATTCACCCTTCTCCATAACATGCTTTTTCCATCTTCTTCTCATTTCAACCTCGCAACTCATAACAGTGTGCGTGGAATGCTTATTGGCCGCGAGGGCGCGACAAGTTTGGCGAAACGCGGAGAGGACAACGAGGGCGCATGCGGGAGGGAACCACTTGCTCAACACAAAACACATACAAAAAGAGAAACTCGCAGATTTGAGTGTGGTTAAAGATTGATTGGACCGGACCCTTCCACATCTGAATCCCTAACCGAACCCTCTAAACCGGGCAATAGCGGTGGCCGGAACACCAAGCACGTTGCTCCTTCGCGAGCCATGGCGGTGGTGCCGCGCTTGGTGGCGCGTTCACTCTTGTGTGAAGGCAAGGTGGAGATCGCGCTCCGATTTCTCAAGAACGCGGACCGTCTCCTCTCCCCTCTAATCGACATTCACCATCCCCCAACCTTCGACAATTTCCACACTCCCTTCCTTGTCCTTCATTCATCTTGTTTCCAGGGGTAAAATCCAGTAATCAATATTGTATTGTGATGGTTTGATAGTCTCTATTTTGGTGATTTTGTGCAGGTGATTGAGATTGGGTGGTAAGGTTTGTTAGGAACCATAACCAGTGATGGAAGGACACATTCCAGAACCCCGCTTCTGAATTTTTTTTTTTTAATTTTAAACGTCTTAGGCCTCAATTGCATTAGAACCGGGGCAGTAATAGAGAGATATGGCTTCGGTTCTCGGTAGAACCGAGGCATAAAATGGATTTTTTGCCTCGGGTAACACCCGAAACCAAAGTCTAATCCTTTTTTGCCTCGTTCTTATATGCCTCGGTTCTGAAACCGGGGCATAATAGCAAAAATAACTGCGGCCAAATACCTTTACTGCACTAGTGTACATTCTACTATCCATTAATGACTATAGTAGAAAAGCATGGGTGTATTTTTTGGTAGAGAAATCAGAGGCTTTGAACTCTCTTAAATGCTTTAAGACTATGGTTAAAAAGGATATTAAGACATCTATTAAGTGTTTGCGAACAGACAAAGGATGAGAATTCAATTAAAATTAGTTCAACAATTATTGCAAACAGAGTAGAATAAAAAGGCAACTAACCATTGTTTATACTCCACAACATGATGGTGTTGCTGAAAAGAAGAATAAAATAGTGATGAACAAGATGCGTTGTATGCTATCAAGTAAATTAGTTTCAATGACCTTTTGACCAAAGGCAATGAATTGGACTATTTATGTTCTAAACATGTGTCCTACATTGGCAGTAAAGGATGTAATGTCGAAGGAATCTTGGAATGGTGTGAACTCCTTAGTTGATCACTTTCGGGTCTTTGAATGCATAACACATACACATGTTCCAGAAGCAAAGAGGACTAAAATCGACAATACAAACATTACTTATGCATTGTTGGGAGTGAGTGAGGAATCAAAAGGCTATTGGTTGTTTGATCCCACTACTAAGAAAGTTGTGGTGAGTAAAGATATGATCTTTAAAGAAGAAAAACAATGGGATTGAGGTGCTGCAAAGACTAGATGACATTTACATATGTCTAAGAAAATGTGCATTGGAATAGTTGAGGGGATTCGGTATAGTCAAATGTAATGTAGTGTGCAACCCAATAGTTCAAAGTTTCAAAATGAGCAAAGATGGAACTGGAAACTTTGTTGATGAAACCTATTAAGCATCTTGTTGGAAATTTGATGCATCTCATCGTCAAAAGACCTGATTTGATGTGTGTGTGTTTGTGTGCGTCTGTGTCAAAATCAATGGATATTCACCTCCAAGTCGTTAAAAGAACACTTAGATATCTGAAAGGGACTATGAATTATAGAATTTATTATAGGACAATAGGAGATGGTGAGTTATTGGGTTTCACAAATAGTGATTATGCAGGAGACATCGAAGACAAGACATCTGGCTATGTATTTTTAATGAATTCAAATGTTGTCTCATGGTGTTCAAAAAATAGCCTATTGTAACTTCATCAACCATAGAAGCAAAATTTGTAGCAGTTGTTGTTTGTGCTTCTCAATGAATCTGGATGAAGAGAATCTTAAAAGAATTAGGGCATTCTTATGGAGATTGTACAACTGTGATGTATGATAACAATTCAACCATCAAGTTGTCTAAAAATCCTGTTATTCATGGTCCTAATGAGCATATTGATGTGAGGTTTCATTTCTTATGAAATCTTAACAAGAAGGTACCACTGAATTAGTTTATTACATAAGTTAAGATTAAGCGGCGAATATAATGACAAAACCATTGAAGGCTAAAGTTTTTTAGAAGCTTTGAGAGCTACTAGGAGTGTGCGACATTTATGATATAAACTAATTGCTTCATAACATTTAATTTAAGGGAGGAAATGAAGGAGTTAGTACTTAAGTACTACAAAGTAGTTTAATACTACAATTATTTGTATTCTTAACAATATCTTGGAAGTTATAGTCTTTAGGCATAACCATTTGGATTGTTGTTTTCCTCTTACCACTAGCCTTTATTTCTATTGCATGGGTTTTCTTTTAGTTGTAATTGTAAAACCCCTTTTTTTCCTTTAAAATATACGAGGCTAGCCCATAATCAAACACTTTCATGTTCATATGCTCTTCCTTTTTCTCTATTCTCTCTTTCTTCAAAATCTCACATTTTCCATCCTCCTTCGCTAGGGTTGGCAACATAACCAGGGGAGGAGAGTTCTTCCACTCCACTATCATAGTTTGTCTCAAGGTAAGTAATTCCCCTTTGCCTTCCTTTTTTTTTTCATGAGTCAAACCTCCATCTCTTGCAAGCTTATTCTTCCTTTGCATGTGTTCTCTTAAGCTGTCTTCATGTTTATAGAGTAATTTAAGGGTCTCTGGATCTTAGAGCACCTTGAAGGAAGAGTAAAAATTTGTCCTACATAACAAGGTGAGGGAAGCTAGGTTTTCACAAATTGCATTATGATTCTTCTGCCAAATTTGTTGTTTGCATGTTGAATAAGTTTTGTGGGTATTGTTGTTATGATGCGTAATGTAACATCCCTAAGGAATATTACTAATATATAATAAATAAATTCTGAAATGAAATAAATTTCACATTTATAAATAAACCATTTCCCAAAAATGCGGGAAATTCAAATCTTTTATACAATGCAATAAATACCGGAGTCCATAATTATAAAACCATTATAAAATTAAAATGGCTCCCGAAGGTTACATAATTATCTCAAAACTAAAATAGTAAACATATATACAAAAATCTCATGCTATCCCTCGCTCCGAATCTAAGCATTTCCTGGCCCACCTGTCAAATCATCTGCTCTTGAATAACAAGTTATCTAATCATCGCCACACACATACAGAAAGGGTGAGCTATGCACAATATATAAACCAATACGTGAAATAAATATGCTGCCCATCCCCAAAATAACATAAATAATATTTCATGCTTTTCAAATAACCCAACCATGACCTCATAGTCCTTCATGAGTCATATCCATGAACTAGGTCTTAGGACTTCACTGTGCTCCCACGAAACTAACTCATTCGTGGTCCAACCCTATGAGCCTATCCCGCTCATAGTCCTGCCCTACAGACT
>Ga0214545_1008281_pt1 | contig 16735 bp, 14 predicted proteins | sample CNSS4metaG_FD_160064 | JGI IMG/M metagenome (GOLD analysis project Ga0214545, IMG submission 160064) | Root nodule microbial communities from cowpea collected in UCLA plant growth center, Los Angeles, California, USA - CNSS4 | ecosystem: Host-associated > Plants > Roots > Nodule | place: USA... | reverse complement strand
TTGGGAAACGATATCCCGGTCTTACCGGTTACTACTTGCGCGACTTGGTACACTTGCCAAAGTCTTAACAAGTTTTTGGCGCCGTTGCCGGGGACCCGTGTCTAATACTAAACATTTGTGTGATTTTTGATTTATTTAGACTAAATTCTTTTGTTCATATTTACTATTTTTGTTTACTTATATACGCATATTATTTTTAGGCTAACTTGTAGTTCGAGCTTGCTTTTGTTGTTGCTCTATAGTTTATGCAGGGTAGGATCCGTACAAGGAGGACTGCATCTTCAGAACCACTCCTTGCCGATCCTGAGATAGAGAAAACTGCCCACAAAAACAATAGTGCCACAAAGAGAAGACGAGCTCAAGCACAACAAGTTGCCCATCACTCTTCTACTTCAAACACTCTTCCGTCTACTTCTCAGAATCTTGATTCTTTTTCAGAAGAAGAAATGGTTGAAAATCCTAATGGTGATGGTAGAGGTCGTGAAAGATGCACTTTGGAAGACTATGCAGCGTTCACAGGCCACATTAACTTCAACAATATTGCTAGGCCAACCATCAATGCCACTAACATGGAGATGAAGCCAGCTCTTATTCATTTGGTGTAGAGTAATCAGTTCAACGGCCTGTCTCATGAGAATCCTTACACTCATCTGGCCACATTCTTAGAGATATGCAATACTGTGAAGATCCATCAAGTTCCTGATGAAGCCATACGACTGAGTCTCTTCCCATTCTCACTAGCAGGACCCGCAAAAGCCTGGCTGAATTCTTTTCCTAAAAATAGCCTCACCAACTGGGATGATGTGGTTGCAAAGTTCTTGAGCAAATATTTTCCCCAGTTCAAGGTTAATAAGGGAAAACAAGAAATCTTAGCATTTCATTAGGATATGGATGAGTCTTTAGGCTAAGCTTGGGATAGATTCAAGGGACTGCCGAGGAAAACTCCCATTCATGGGTTTGATCAACCTACACAACTCACTCTTTTCTTGGCAGGACTTAAATCCCAGTCAAAGCTGATGTTAGATGCCTCTACCGGTGGGAGTATCAAGTGGAAGATGCCAGGGGAAGCGTATGAGTTAATAGATAATATGACAACTAATGATAATGAAGCCTATACTGAGAGAGCCCATTCTCAAAAGAAGGGTATTCTAGAACTTCAATCTCAAGATGCTCTATTGGCTCAAAACAAGATTATGACTCAACAGTTGGAGACCCTGATGAAGAAATTGTCACAACTTCCTCAAGAGCTTCAAAATGCCTCTGTAGCTCAACTCCAACAAGTGCAAAGTTGTGAGTTATGTGGAGGAAACCATACCAATGGCCAATGTGCTATGCCGAGCACATCTCAAGAGGAAGTTAGTTATATGGGCAATCAAGGCCGACCAGGGAACTATAATCAAGGATGGAAACCTCACCAAAACATGGGCTAAGCAGGATCTTCCAATAGGCCCCCACATCAACAAACTTACCAACATCCCTCTTTGACTGACAGAACCTCAAAGCTTGATGACATGATGCAACAGTTCTTGCAGATGTCAATTCAAAATCAAAAGAACACTAATGCATCAATAAAAAACTTGGAGGTGCAAGTGGGGCAATTAGCCAAGCAATTGGCTGATCAACCAAGAAGTTCTTTTTCCGCCAACACCGAAACCAACCCCAAAGAGCAATGTAAGGCCATCTTCACTAGAAGCGGAAAAGAGGTTGGACTAGGTTCTAAAGAAAAGGTGGAGGCTAGAGAAAAGAGAAAGAATGAAGAAGAGATTCAAGAGGAAGAAGTTGATGGAGAGATTGTTGTTGAAGAAGAAAAGAATAAAAGTGAAGAGAAGGATAAAGAGAAAAGACAAAAAGAGAAAGTTGTTGTGAAACCCCTTCCCTATCCTCAAAATCCTTTAAGAAAAGAGAAAGAGAGACAATTAGCTCGGTTCAAAGACATATTCAAGCAGCTTGAGATCAAGATTCCCTTGTCTGAAGCACTGCAACAAATACCTTCTTATGCAAAGTTCATGAAGGAATTCCTTGGCAAAAAGAAGAAATACATAGACGAGGAAACCATTGAAGTGCAAGGGAATTGTAGTGCAATTATTCAGAAAAATCTTCCTCCAAAATTCAAGGATCCGGGTAGCTTCACTATCCCTTGCACCATTGGAAATCAAGATATGGGGAAAGCTCTTGTTGACTTGCCAAAGTCTTAACACCCATGTGTGAATCTATCAAAATATCATCAAAATATACAATAACAAATTTACCAATGAAATTCCTCAACACATGGTTCATTAATCGCATAAAGGTGTTAGGTGCGTTGGTTAACCCAAAAGGCATAACCATCAAGTCATATAAGCCAAATTTAGTCTTAAAAGCAATTTTCTATTCGTCTCCATCTCTCATCCTAATTTGGTAATAATCGCTTTTTAAATCTATTTTGGAAAAATGACAAGCACCATGTATTTCATCAAGCAAGTCATTAAGTCTAGGAATAGGATGGAGGTACCTTATAGTGATATTGTTGATGGCTTTACAATCACTACACATCTTCCACGATCCATCTTTCTTAGGTACCAAAATTACTAGCATAGCACAAGGACTCAAACTTTCTCGAACCCATCCTTTTTCCATAAGTTGCTCCACTTAATTTTGTTTCTCTTTAGCTTCTTCTGAATTAATCCAAAATGACATCTATATTATGCTCAATACCCCTTTTAGAATGCAAACCATGAGAGATGTCTTTAAAAAACACATCATCACACTCCTTGAGAAGTTTATCCATACCTAAAGACAAAAAGGTTTACACAAAATACAAACAAATATTGTTAGGCATAAGCAAATATAAGGGTTGTTTCTTAATCAACATTATGTTTATCTCTTTCTCTTTAAAAAAAGGATTTTATCACTCTTTATTTTTTTACTTTCCTTTTTCTTGAATTTTCTCTCTTCCTTCTTTTCTCTCTTGCTCCCTTTTCAATCTCATCTTAATTTGATCCTCACAAACCTCTATATGAGATAAAGGTGTTAGGGACACCTTCTGCTCCTTAAACAGGCAAGAATAATTATTGGTCAGATCATCATGGGTTACCTTTCTAACATATTGCCAAAGCCTCTCCAATAACAAGTGACTCACCTCCATAGGTACCACATCACATATTACCTCATCAACATATTTACCTATGGAGAAAGCAATGTTAACATGGTTATCTACCACCAATTCTCCATCCTTACTTAACCATTACAAAGAATAAGGACATTCAGCTGCTTTATGTCTTCTACCCAAACATTTAAAACATTTTTTTGAACTAGAACATCAATAATCATCATTATTAGATTGAGGAGTTAGTTTACCATTTGCTTTACGAATGGTAGGAGTAGCTCTCTCCTTCTTATCTTTCTCCTTATCTCTCTATGAGGGGGATGACTTCTTGTCGGCGCTTCTTCTCTTGAGTTGTTGTTCCACTTTCGTGCTTGGTGAATAAGATCCTCCAAGGTCTCATAATGGTGCATTTCCAACACATCTTGAATCTCCCTATTTAATTCATTCAAGAATCTAGCCATTGTAGCCATAGGTGTTTCTTTCACTTTAGCTTTCATCAAGGTGACCTCCATCTCTTGAACATACTCTTCAACACTCTTATTTTCTTGTGTAAGTCTTTGTAATTTGTTGAAGATCTCCTTTTTATAATAAAGAAGCACAAATCTTTCCTTCATAGTTACCTTTAATTGCTTCCATGTATAGATTGTCAGCCTTTTTTCTTTCTAGCCATGTCCACGGTAATTTGATTCCACTAATTCATAGTGTAGCCTTCAAACTCCAAGGATGCCAAGGATGCCACTGATTCCACTTATAATAGAGTTGAAGATTTTGTCAAGCTTCATTTCCCATGCTAGATAGGCTTCCAAGTCATTAGTTCCATTAAACTTAGGGATTATAATCTTCTTCCACATCTTATCTCTTTTAGATGTATGGTTCCCAAACTTCTCTTGTCTTTGGCCTCGCCTTGGTTTAAAACCATGTTCCTTTTCATCATTATCCCTCCTAGGCGTGTGGTTCCCAAACTCCTCTTGTCTTTGGCCTCTCCTTAGTTAAAAACATGCTCCTCTTCATCAATATGACAAGAATGATTTTTATCATCATGTCTCCTTCTTCCTCTCTCCACCCCCTTCAATCTCACACTCACATCTTACTTACATTTTTGGAGCCTTTCAAACTGTTTCTAATTGTGTTATTGCATTTGATTCATTTGTAATGTGATCTTATCAAGTGCAACCATAATTGTCACGGTTTTAGGTGATGGAGGATCAATATTTTGGGAAGAAGCCATGCCCGACAAGAAAATGTTGTTAATAATAGTTTTTTTTTGGACCTCACCACTCTTTTAAGTGTTTCACTCAATTTTCTGCTCGTGTATCACACTTATAGGTTTTTTCTTGAATGTACTCTCTTACCTTTTACCATTCAAGACAAAACTTCAAGGAATTTTAAAAACAAAAAACAATAATATTAGAAAATAATAGGACTATCAATGAGATTTAAAGGAGTCAACAGAGAGACTCTAAGAAAAAGAAGGATTGCAATTAAATATATTAATAAATCACAAATAAAATTGCAACAAAAATTGGTGTTGAACCCCTTTTTTTTTCTTAGATTCTTACTTTCTTCTTTTTTTTCTTTTAATATATATTTGTTTCCTTTTGACTTTTATCCACATTTTTTTTAATTTTGTAGTTCAACATACAAACAAACTAAACAAATTATCCTACAAACCCCCAAATTCATACCAAATACAAACACAAATAATTTTCACGAATCAAATGTCGAAATACACAATTTAAACAGAGAACACAAAAAAAACACGACAAATTAAAAACTCAACGGAATTGGATAAAACCTTAGGGGTTTTACTCCTTACAAATTTCAAAGAATAATGAAACAAACAAAATTTCAAAACAATGCAAAAAACACAGAGACAATGAAAAGTTTTAGTTTTTTTTCATATCACAAAAAAAAAATAGTAGAGGAAATTCAAACCAAAACCTTGCTCTGATAATAGATGATGTGATCCTATTCAGGGAAGAGTACGATCGTTTCTGAATTTGAAGGACGCTGAAATGTAGCAGATTGTTAAGTCAAGTTAAGATTCGCACAAATATGTTAATCTTTGATAAGAACTTGAGACCTAAGCCAAGAACAAAGAAAATCTTCTCTTTAATGAAATAAAATTCAATATATGACTAAAAGTCTCTACATTAGTTTTTGGTACCTCTATATATAGGCACATAAGTTTAAGAAAACCCGAAAACACAAAAAGAAGGCTCAAGCCCAAAAACATGAAATTATAAACTACGTTATAAAAGAAAGCCCAAAGTCCAAAAATATAGACACATAACTAATATCTAAAAGAAAACTCAAAGTCCAGAAACATAAACGAATTTCCTAAGAACTATCCTTCAAATGTGCATAAGGAGCCTTGAATAAATTTCATCTTCCAATCTCATGCTTCTTGCCCTTGTTATAGGTTCTTTGAATTGTAAAGGTTCATCTTCAAGTTCTTCTTGTATGGAATCTAGGGATAGTCCTCTATCATCCACTATGGGCTAGGTAAAATCTCTTCTTGTGCCACAAGAAGAAGAGCTTAGAAGATGACGGAGAGAGAGGAATCGAGTGTTCCTACAGTAGAAATATTTATGGAAATGATCATAAATTAAAGAGAAAGCTAGGATAGCAACAATAGTAGTTAACGAAGGGTACAAGCTAAATACGTCAATAGGGTAAAACCTAGAATGTACGTGGTAGGAGATTTAGTGTTGAAGAAACAAAGTTATCTCACATTGAGAATAAATTGTCACCAAATTGGGTTGGGCCTTAAAGTGTGCGTAAAATAGTAGGAAGAAGAGCATACAAGTTAGAGACATTGGAGGGAAAGCTGGTACTTGGACATGGAAGGTAAGAAATTGGCGTTTTTACTATAGTTAAGTTACAGCCTGATGTAGCATGCACTCTTTTTCCTTGCAAACTAGTGTAAGGTTTTTTAATGAGCCATAAATAAAGATTTATGTTTAGCATATCTTGTAATATTTTCGTTAGTCTCCCAATTCACGATAAAAACATTGTTTGAGCATTAGTCTCCAAATTGACGATCCAAATGTTGGTTGAGCATCTGTCTCCCAATGATTGATCTAAACAAGGTTGAGCATTAGTCTCCAAATGGTCTATCTAAAACATTGGTTAAGCAATAGTCTCCCAATGGTCGATCTAAAGTGATTGGTTGAGCATTAGTCTCCCAATGATTGATCTAAACAAGGTTAAGCATTAGTCTCCCAATGGCCAATCTAAAATGTTGGTTAAGTATTAGTCTCCCAATTATTGATCTAAATAAGATTAAGCATTAATCTCCTAATGATTGATCTAAAAGGAGGTTGAGCATTAGTCTCCAAATGGGCGATCTAAACATTGGTTGAGTACAAATGTCCTAATGGACAACCTATATATTGTTTGAACAGTCAAACCTCTAAATTGGTGATCTAAACTTAGGTGTGAATCTCAAATAAATGTGGGCCACATAGTGATACCTTGAAAAAAAAATCAAATTATAAAAACTAACTTTGAGGAAAGACTTGCTAAAAAGGTAGGTATGAAAATCTGGCTAAGAAAATGTTGTGCCCTGATTGACGATTTTGTAAAATATTAGCCTAAGGAGCATAAATTATAGATGAATTCCTGGATCTTTCAAACATCCGCAAGTATCTTAGATTACATACTCGATTAAAGAATCCAACAAACAACGCTCTGGTGTAGATTTAAAAGAATTAGTTTCCTATAAGCATGCTAGAAGACTTTATGAATAAGCGACATCTTTTACAAGCTCTTAGGGGATACAATTTAAAAGGGCGGTGGAAATCATATTGGTGTGATGTTTGTAAGGGTTCGGCAAGAAACACGTAAGAGTATTAGGATTCATAAACGATTAAACCACTATTTTTATTCATGTTCTCAAGCATTATTAAAAAAAAACATATGTAAATGTACTGAGATATAGCCAACAAAGCATAAAATAAGACATGTGAAGCGATAGAGAGGGCATGAGAAGCTAAAAAATGTTTCATTTTTACTATCTTGATGTATGAAGAAAATGTAGCAATGGGTCTATTTAGGTCATTTAATATTTTTTGGGAAAATGGGCCTATACAATGTTAGGCCCATGCATTAGAAAACGTTTCATTTCAAGCCTTGTTATGCCTTACGCTCTGTAGTGCAAAAGGTTTGGGGGTTGTGTGGTGTTAGGCCCAAGGCCAAGTTAAGCCTAAAATTGATTGACTGAATAGGCCCCAGAGGGAGATTAGGTACTTTAATTTATAATTGATGGTTTTCAACCAAAGGTCTTGTTGGTTTAGGAACTGTAAGCCTTATGCCTTGTAGTGTTAAAGGCTTGGGGGTTGTGTGGTGTTAGGCTTAGATTCGATTGGGTCCATAAGCCAAAGGCTGATTTATGCCCCATGTTAATTGGTTAATGGGCCCAACGTCGAGGTAGGCTAAAGACCAATTGAACTAATAGGTCTTTCATTAGACAGGGTGATACGAAAAAGGTCGATATGTTTTAGTACCCTTGAGTGGGTTCATCCATAGAAGGGGGAAAGTTTATAATAAAGGACATGTGTTTAAAGTGTAACTGGCGATAATACATGGGGAGTTTATGAATGATAAATGCATAACGAATTTAAAGGGACTGAATGGGGGAAGTGATAAAAAAGAGATATGAGGAAGGGAAAATAGACAGACTATAACATCTTAGCCAGATATTACTTATTTAAATAAATTTAAGAAAAAAATACCTAAAGACCACATTTATTCAATACATTTTCCCAAAAGGCAGGAAAAATTTAACTTTATTATAAATGCCAAAAATGTCAAAAATATAAATTAAACTCGAGTTTACATCTCCAAATCCAATAACAAATCCAGATTACAAAACATAGTAGTAATAAAGTGTAGAAATAAAATACCCCAACTGCCTCGCTCTGATGCTAAGTCTGACCGACACCTCCTACATGATTGTCGCCAAACACACATAAATAGGGTGAGCTTAACAGGAAAAAAAATGCATTACAATGTATAATAAAATAACCATTCAATATCCCAAACACTCCTAATAACCCCAAACAACACGGTCAAATCTTCCCCACTTCCTCTGGACGTCTCTTGATCCTACACCCTTTGATGATTACATTGGTCGATACTTGCTGCCACGAGTGTCTACTCACCCCTTCGACTATAGGCCACCACCTATAGTCCACACGTGGGAATGATCTTGTTACGGCTAAAATTCGTAACACCAAGTGGAGTTTCCTAATACGAACCACAATCCATATTTCTCTCAAGACTACCAAACTCGTCGGCTAACACCAAGGAGGGCAATCTTCTGAGACCCATCCATATGAGCCATGATCTCGCGCACTCCATTGGACTTCCAAAACCACCAGGCTACAACCTTGAGTGGTCACGTGTTACCCCAACACAAGTTTCACTTGTAATTGGACCTCCAACAAATCATCGCCTCAATAGCTCCATCCAAATTAATTGTTGCCTCTATAATTGCTCTACGAAATACAACAGCAACAATGAGTGAGTTATGGTTGGAATGAGTGTGTTGTGATGAATAAATGTATGTGTGTTTACTCTGTTTTTGGCTCCTAAAAGCACTCTAGTTCTAGCTATTGCTTATTAGTTATTACAAGTGAAAATAACTACCAAAAGATCCCCTATACACTAATCAAACTAACTAACTTCACTTGCCAATTGGGTAGTAAGTCTTCCAACAATTGCCAAGGGTCACAACAGGTCACTCTATCCACTTTTCTTTGGCTCTTCACACTTGTAACTTGCTCCAGGTAGTGGCCAATCCAGCTGGTTTATGACAGCTAAATGTCACTTTCATTCCAAGCCTAAGCTCATGAAACTTCCCTTCTCGTTGACCCTTGGATCACTTCTTCTAGTCTCAGCAAATCTCTTAAAGGATCAAGATCAAATCTAGCAGCAAACTTCGTCTAGCGGAGCCTCCCCTACCACCAGGCACCACGCGAATCTAGTGGCCACTGTCACTGCTTTGGGTCTCTATCGCCTGGTGGCTCGTCTCGCGTCGCCAAGCGCTATACTAGTAGTGCAATGCTACTGGTTTTTTGGCACTCTTAAACAGGTTCCAATGCACCCCAATCATACAACACACAACTCATACTACACTACAGTTATGCAGTCATAATCCCTATGACTGAATCACAATGCACACATCCATTTACCAGCATTTCATAATTAAAACATGCATTTATACAATTATCTATGACATTTACCACACCCTTATTCTCTTACCCAAATGCAACAGGCCACACTGCATTTCTGTAAACATCATAGATTGCACCTAATAACAATAACCAAAACAGACACTTTATCACATCATAATCATAGAAACCTTTACTTTTACATGCATTTGGTCCTAATCATCACACATTTACATATATAACTAGTTGTCTTATATAAATTTACTTCATACTTCCTTTGCCAATTAACCTACTGTATGCACAAAATTACTAGATCAACCCCAAAGAACACGAATCACATAATAAAAACTATGAACGTCCCGCTGTCCTGATGTGTCACCTGGCAACAGTTCATGCGCCGCCAGGCGGTGCATACAATTCTAAAAAACTCCCAGATTGTTCTGCCCTGCGTAAACCCTAAAACCTCAAATCAACAATTCCAGCATGCGTTTTGATATAATTTTTAATGTTCCAACATCATAGAGAGTTCATGCTTATTTAATTTAGAATAATTTCCATGAAACATATTATAATCATAAGCAAAGACCATGTTTACTCATCCCTAAACCCCACAAGAACCCTAACCCCAAATTAGATCACGATTCATCCCATTTACATATAAAACATAAGTCCAAGCCCTTAATCATATCCAATTCATACATTAAATCATCCCAGACACTGAACATAAACAATATTATGGCTGCAAATGATCAAAACACCAACCAGAACATATAAAACTCAATTTCAAACTCGCGTCACCTGGCGAGCAACACACAGCCGCTAGGCGGTTCATAGAGAAAGCGCAAAAACTGGGTTCTGGAGCATGCGTTGCCTGGCGGGTCACACATGACTGCCAGGCAGTTTCTGGAAATTCTAGAAAACATGAACAAATTGTGCAAAAATTGATAGAATCCAAGTACCACAAGCATACTTAAATCGCCAAATCATTTATCAAAAATAGAAAAAAGAGATGCAGCTCCCCTAACCTGGAATTCCTTCTCCCAAAAGTGCTCTTAGAATCCTTCCTTGCACCACAATTGATCTCCCATTTGATCTCCACCCTTGAGCACTCCTTCTAGCCTTCTAACACTCCTTAGTTTTGTTTTTAGGGTTCTAAAACTCCCTTTTTAGTATCCACATGAAAATTCCTTCCTAAGAGCCCCACTCTCGTCCCTCCCATCCCTCTTAATTACCCAAAACGAAAATAATAATTAACATCATTAACAGGTGAGTTCATTGCACCGTAACTAGGGTTTCTAGGTTTTCCCTAACATTGCATAACCAAAAAAAATAATAATAAAACACAAAGAAGTCGAGGCTAAATCATGCTAGCCAAGGTTCGAACCCACCACAACTCAATTACCAAACAATGCATAAACAACAACCAATTCATGTTTTATGATAATTCTTATACCTTTAGGATTATATTATCACACACCATGGTCAAGCATATTATTAAAATAATAAAATAATAAAATTAATACGCTAATGGCATACACAAAGCTCAAACCCAAGCCCTCTCATAATAGCCAAGTACTCTTAACCACTTAAGTTACCATTGCTCCTTGTCTTCTCTCTCCATATTAACTAACTTAGAGATTCTCGCCCTCGCATTTATTAAATCAATATTTATTTATTTATTTTATTTTCCTGGGTCTTACAGTACCCTCAAACTACCAAGCGCCCCAATGACCTCTCTATTTGTGGCTATCGCCTGGCGGAGACATACCCGCCGCCAGGCACCACGCTAGTAAAGTGGGTTTTATTGGTTTAGGCACAACAATATGTTTTCTAGCTTGTCCAAGCATTGTAATCATACAACCAGAACGCCTATTTCCTATGATTACAGTTCCCATGACACAGAATTCATCTTAACAATTCCTAGGTACCAATCACACATAAGCACTCAAGCATTCCAACTTGAAAATAAGACATCACTTTAGTGTAGCTAAGAATGTACATCATATGGTGAATCTTTATACCAACATTCTAAACATACATGCAATTTCATAAACAGCATAGTATCTATACTGCCACTTTCATTTTGATGCATCACATCCTAAACCAAGATTTATCAAGCCACACAATTACAATCCCACACATAAGTGCCTTTAATAGTTATTTGACATTATTAAGAGGTCATGCCTACATTTTAAATATTTCCGTACAACAATCTTTAAAATTTCCCAATCAGGTAGGTGATCTGGTGTTGTGATTAGAACCTATTTTAACCCTTTTCTTTTCATATCTTAAATTAATTCAAGTTTCAAATCAATCCCCAATTCTAACTCATGCATCAACACACCCAATTGCATACTTAGACATCAAAATGTTTGATTCTAGATTTGTTAGAAGTATGTCCTTTTTTAATACAATAAAAACATGTTAAGCAAATAGCAGTTCTAGAGTATGGTTTTTCATTTTCAACCTATATTCTAAAAAATCCTTTTATTATTATTTGTAAAAGATCCTACATCCACTTGTTAATCACTCTATTAAGTGAGAGATTAACTAAACACTAAAATAAACTTATATTACAAATATTACAGAAAAATAAAATCTTCGGGTGCATATTTATTTTTGGTTGATAATAACTTTCATTTCATGTAACCTAAAGACCAATGCAAAATGTTGTTGGCAAAAGCAGAAGACAAGTTAATGTTGACGAAAGATTTTGATGATGATAAACAAACTTAAAAGCCATCTGGAAGACAATCTGAAGACATGTGTTTTATGTTTAAAGTTATCTTGTAAAAGTGTTTTAAAGTTCTTAGAATAGCTTAGAATCAACAGCCAGATCGTAATCTTTCTGATTCTTTTATTTTTGTAAAAACCAATGGGATAATCGATTATCACTTAGGATAATTGATTATCCTAAGCTAAGTTCATTTTTCAGAAATGCACTGGAATAATCGATTATCACTAGTGATAATCGATTATATCTAGCAGTTTGAACATGATTGTTCAATTTTTGATCTAATTTTCGAAACCCCTATTTAAGGAACTGCAGTGCTCCTTCGAACTTACCTTTTTGAGAGTCAGAGTCTTAGTGTTGTGTTTGCAAATAAGTTCTCTGGTTGTTCTTAAAAGAGCTTTGAAAAGCATAGTGTGGGTAGAGCGATAACTTTTCCTAAGAGGGTTTCTAGGAGATTGAGTGTTGTTGTTGTTGCTAGGAAAGCTATGTCAAGGTCTTTGTGTGATTCAGAGAAAGTTACTTTCATCTCTTGTGTCTTTAAGAGAGGTGTTTTCTTTTCCCTATTCTTTTGTTATCTAATTGTAATCTGATATTTTTAGTGATTGAGTTAATCTCTTTGTTTAAAGAGATTAACAACTAGAAGTAGGATCTTTTGATCTGAACCGGTATAAATACTTGTGTTAAATCTTCTTCTCTATCTCTTTATTTTATCTACTATTGCATTTAAAGGAATTGAGATTTAAATTAAACAGTAAAATTTTGGAAAAATTTTAAAGTATTAATTTTAATATTAAAAACCAATTCACCCCCCTCTTGGTTTTTGTCCATTGAGATTTAAATTAAATAGTAAAATTTTGGAAAAATTTTAAAGTATTAATTTTAATATTAAAAACCAATTCACCCCCTCTTGGTTTTTGTCCAAACGATTAATCATTCTGTTGCGCGATACCGATAAATGCTAGCAAAATTTCGTGAAATTTGGGGTATGTTTATTAAAATTAGTACGTATCAATAAACTAAAGAAAGTGAATCTTCTTGAATGGGATAGGGCCACCACACCTTGAATAAAAAAGCGAGGTGATCATTTTGTTGAAGATTACTAAAATTGTTCACACAATTTCAGTATAATGATGAAGTGAAGTTTAGGTTTGAACTCAAGAAAGTTGAATGCAATCGAAATTAGGGAACACCTGAACTGAAAATGTTGTGGCGACTTGAAGAAGACAAATTAGAGAACATGATCCGTGATGTTGGCACTAAAAATGTTATGGCAACTTGAAGAAGACAAATTAGAAAACATGATCCGTGATGTTGGCGCTAAAGCTTTTGCCCAAACTCATGTGTATGAGAAAATGTTTACTGATGTGCAGACTCCGTTGTACGTCGATTCAACCAAGTTCACAAGGTTATCATTTGCACTTATAACTATCAAGTGAAGCAAGAATTTTTTGAAGTGGGACTTGGAATGAGAGAGTGAACTTCAGCCATCTTCATTAAAGATTCAAAAAATCTAATTAAAGAGGTGAAACAAGCCATCACAGCTACCAAGCTTCCTCACAAAACTCACAGCATGACCATTGCAAGAAGAGTTTATAAAGACTTAAGAGAAGCAAGATTTGAGGGATGTGAGACTGAACTCATAGGCAGTGCTCCTACCTTGTGCAACTACACTTTCTAACTTTTAGTTCTATATCCCTTATAGGCAACTCCGCTTTCCTTTTTGTACCTCCATGCACATGGATGTCTACCAGCGAGTCCTGCAAGTTAGGAACCACAGTGTTCCCGGCAGCTTTAGCCTTCACCACCTTCTCCTAACGAAGGGCTTGAAAAAGTGTCAAGTTCTTCTTACCAAGTTGCGCCATATGCCCTGAAATACACAACACACAAATCGTCAAAATACTCCAATCAATAACAATGCTCAAAGTTACAATAGGGTGAACTGAATTATACACCCTAACTAAGCCCTTAGTGGGCATCTTATCGCTAAATTGCATCAAAGTATTCACCACCTCCTTCTCACCAACCGACAGATCTTCCCTCGAAATCACCTTATATCTCCAAGGGTTGTTGGTCCAGAAGAATGGAAACTTAGTATTACCATCAGCGGTATAGAAATGCGACCGACCAACCGGCTTTACCACAACTTTGAAGAACCCATCTTTGAAATGCTTGAACGATTGAGTGAAGGCCTCCAATTTGTTGAGACCAGGCCAACTGATTAACGATAACCATGTTATCGAACTCTTCGGCCTTGTGACAAAGAAGTATAGGAACGCTCGGGGAGATGGTTCCAAATACAACGCCATGCACAGTAATCTGAAAGCTTGCAAATACGCCCAGTTGTTCGGATGAAGCTGAGTAGGGGCAACATTCAACAATCGCAGCACTCCCATAGTGAATTCATCAAAAGGTAGACGGATGTGCAGCTGTGAGAAGTGGCACATGTACATATAAAAGAATTCTTCGGCTGCTCCTTCTCGGCCATGGCACGCGCATTCAACGGCGGTAACCCGCTCTGGAGCAATTATGTCCCTTCGCGCACCCTTTTCGAAAATAGGCGTACAATTCAACCACGATTTTAGTAAGCGCGACCATCGGAACAACGACCGCTGAGTCCGCACATCTGCCGCTACCCATTCATATCCGGTCGTCGCCGGCCAATTGCTCTCAGCCAGCTCCTCAGGCGGATCTTCCTTAATTTCAACCACCCTCTCCACTGGAATTCTCCCTACACTACCCACTTCTTCCCTATCACTACTATCACCTCGACTACTCCCGCTATCCCTAGACCGCTCACTACCCGAGTCTGACAACGAAAACCTATCGCTACTACTAGACATACCTGATTTCTCTAGAAAAGATGATGGAGGAGGAAGAGAAGATATCAGACAGCTCTATACGCACGCAAACGAATTTTTTGCAAATGAAATAGAATGAATGAAATGCAACAACATCTTCATTTATACACACGAATTTCAAGCGTCATAACCCTTTCCTGCCAAAAACAAAACTCTTTTCAATCATCGCAAAGTACCAAAATGGCGGCGCCAAACTTCCCTAAGTCAGCTTTCTGACGTCTTTTCAACTGCCACAAACCTTTTCACCTGCCACAAACGTCTTCTAGCCTTAGCACTGTTCATCACACTTAAAGGTTAGGGGACTGGTGTATCACACCTAGCCGATCTCGACTAGCATATCAATACATATCATCCTTCACCGACACATCGTATCGGCAAAGGCTGGGGGACTGGTGTACCGAACTTGATCAACTTAACCATATAAATGACAACCCTCACATATATGCCGGAAACAACCCAAGTACACGACTTGGGCCGGCATGGACTCAAACTCATAACTGAATAAAGGCTAAAGTAACAACAAAGCGTCCAACCTAGGACAGTGTGCGGCCAAGGACGACATCCGACAAGTCAAGAAGTAAACGGATTAGACCACTCTTGAAGACTTAGTAAAATGGAAGCCCCCACATTCAATAGGCCTTAAGGGCCTGGATTAGGGCCCAGGCCCACTCACAGCCCAAGCTAGAGCCTAAGTTAAGGCCCGGCCCACGAGATAACCAGACATCATTAATGCTCTATAAATACGCGTGGACCACAGTAATTAAAGGTACGCATTCATTAATCACATATTTGACCTTTTTGAGAGTTTTGACTCACTTGAGCTTCAGAGTCCCTTCTGCAGGTAACCCCTTCTGGGTCCAATCCGACATGTATCAACCGGGAAGAGGCCAACTGAGGAGATAGCGGACTACATGGTAAGGTGACGCTTGTGCCTAACTCATCTTATTTGTTTTCTCATTATTTTACTAGAAGTTTACTATGTACTTCGATGCATAATGTTATATATTTATTGAATTGTTGAGTTAGTGGTTAAAGATTAGTTTTGCATCATTTCTTCTTGTTGATTATCGTCAATCTTAGATGTCTCTATTCTTTGTGTTTTGATTTGTCTAAGTTTAGTTGTTTATCTTTGTCTAACTATTGTGTCTGTCTCTTTTTGCATCTCTTATTTTTCGTAGTTATGAAATCTGTTCTGTTCCTCTATAATACTGGTAATCTAAAATTGTTGGGGCGTGTTTCTTTATGTGATACTCTTACGTGTACATGTGTCTGTTTGAATATAATTGTGTATTTTTTGTGACAATTGCATTAATAGGCTTTATTCAACATCCATAAATTCAACACCTGTATATGTATTTGTTTATGTTTATAAAAGTTGTCACTATAACATAGAATTCGCATGTGCTTAACTATGAACCAAGTGGCTAAAGCGTTTTCGGTAGTAAACAATAGAACGGAACATCTGCTGCTAGAAAAAATATGACGTTGATCATGCAAGAGATGAGATTGTATTTGTTGTTGAGTTTTATTGAATGTTTTGGATAAATATTACTATATATTTGAAGTGTTACGTACACACTCAAAAAGAGATAGTTTAATTCGATGATAAATTTGAATGTTTTTAATTAAAATTTTATTAATTTTTAATTTACTGAGTATTCAAATTTTTTATATTTTTAATTAAGTTTTTATTATTTAATTTTTATATTGCCTCGTCTTGTTTACTTCTCTCTTTTCACGTGATAATTATGTACTGGTTAATATAAAAAAAAGATATTATGATGAATATAAAATTGACGAGTAGCTTTTATGATTATTCTTTAGATAATAATAGAAACAATCATATCACTTAATTAATGAAAACATTAAAATTTAATTGAAA